>OGWS01000325.1_pt1 | contig 51156 bp, 31 predicted proteins | sample 1576111 | NCBI WGS metagenome assembly OGWS01 (sample SAMEA3541534, study PRJEB24748) | human gut metagenome | biome: human gut; feature: human-associated habitat; material: faeces | place: China | collected 2012
AGGATTTTCTGCTCAGTGATAAGAGCAGAGAGTTCTTAATTTTTTTATTTTTCTTCTTGATAGCCGGTGGATTTTGGCTGCTTCAGACTTTGAATAGTGACTATGAAGCGGAGTTTTCCATTCCGGTACGAATGAAAGATGTTCCCAATAATGTAGTGTTGACTTCGGAACCACCTTCTGAACTTCGCGTCAGAGTGAAAGATAAAGGTACGGTGCTTCTCAATTATATGCTGGGGAAAAGTTTTTTTCCGGTAAATATAGGTTTTCTTGATTATAAAGGAAAAGATAATCATGTGAAGATTTACGCATCTGATTTTGAGAAAAAGATATTGAGCCAATTGAATGTGTCCTCCAAAATTCTTTCAATCAAGCCGGATACATTAGAGTATATCTATTCTGAAGGAAAGTCTAAGTTGGTACCTGTCCGCTTTCAGGGAAAAGTGACAGCCGGACTTCAATATTATGTATCAGATACGATTTGTAATCCGGACTCTGTATTAGTTTATGCTCCGGAAGGAATTCTGGATACTATTACCACCGCATATACTCAAAAGATAAACCTGGAGAATATTTCAGATACAACCCGGCGACGAATTCCGCTGAATTCTGAAAGAGGAGTGAAGTTTGTTCCGGCTTCGGTAGAAATGACCTTTCCGGTAGATATTTATACGGAGAAAACAGTAGAGGTGCCATTGCACGGAGTTAATTTCCCGGCCGATAAGGCATTACGTACCTTCCCTTCCAAAGTTCAGATTACTTTCCAGGTGGGGTTGAAGCGGTTCCGCAGCATAAAAGCAAGCGATTTTATCATCAATATTTCTTACGAAGAGTTGTTGAAGCTCGGTTCTGATAAATATACGGTTAAATTGAAGTCGTTTCCGAGCGGAATCAATCAAATTCGTATTGTTCCTGAGCAAGTAGACTTCTTGATAGAACAAATTACTTCTAATGTCGATTAAGATTGGTATAACCGGTGGTATTGGTAGCGGGAAAAGTGTGGTTTCCAGGTTATTTGGAATAATGGGAATTCCTGTTTATATTTCAGATATAGAAGCAAAGCGTATCACGCAGACAGATCCGGTGATTTGTCAGGAACTTTGTGCGCTGGTCGGTCAGGATGTATTTCAAAATGGTGTGTTGAATCGTTCTTTGCTGGCATCCTATATGTTCGGTCATCCGAATCGTGTGCAGAAAGTGAATGAAATTATTCATCCACAGGTGAAAGAAGATTTTCGTCGGTGGGCTGCCCGGTTTGGGGGTGAACAATTGGTAGGTATGGAGTCTGCCATACTTGTGGAAGCCGGTTTCAGGAGTGAAGTTGACTTTCTGGTTATGGTGTATGCGCCACTGGAAGTGAGAGTGGACCGCGCCATAAAGCGAGATTGTTCATCGAGAGAACTGGTGATGAAGCGTATTGAAGCACAAATGAGTGATGAAGTTAAGAGAAGTCATGCTGATTTCGTGATAGTCAATGATGATGAAACACCGTTAATTCCGCAGGTTTTGGAGCTTATTTCTTTGCTATCTAAAAATAATCATTACCTTTGCTCCGCAAAAAATAATTAATAAATAAAAGGATATATACTATGTTGAAGACTATCTTGTCTATCTCAGGTAAACCGGGATTATACAAACTTATTTCGCAAGGAAAAAATATGTTGATTGTTGAATCAGTCAATGCTGAGAAGAAACGTTTCCCCGCTTACGGTAATGAAAAAATTATTTCTTTGGCCGATATAGCAATGTACACAGACGATGCAGAAGTTCCTTTGTATGATGTGCTGGAAGCTATAAAAGAGAAAGAAAAATCAGCGCAGGCTTCTATCGACCCGAAAAAAGCTACTCCTGAACAATTGCGTCAATACTTGGCTGAAGTATTACCTAACTTTGATCGTGAACGCGTATATGTAGCCGATATCAAAAAATTGGTAGCTTGGTATAACATCTTGATTTCTAATGGAATCACAGAGTTCAAACCGGAAGGCGAAGTTAAGGAAGAAGCAGTTGCAGAATAATCTGTACCGTTTATTTAATTAAAAATAGAGAACATGATAATCATTTAAAATGGTTATCATGTTTTTTCGTATAAACACTTGTATGTTCAGGAAAAAATTAGTATTATTTGGGTAATCTTTTACTAAAATAAATATCTTCTACTTATATTGTAAATAATGATGCTTTTTTATGTATCTTTGTCGCTGTTCACTATTCTTGGGAATAGCAGTAGTGAACGGTGAATAACAATAGAGAACAAAAGCGTTATAAAGATATTATTCAAGACTTGAGACCTGGACAATATTGAACTACTTGAGAATGATGTTTAAACGCTCGTGTTCTGCCATGTATGTAAATATGTGGTATTGAACATTAGTTGTTTTGCATGATTTAGCTGGTAGATGTCTAAAGCGTCAAGGGGGATATTTGATGTAGGGTATGGAGACAATAACAAATAAAGAAGTAAACGTCCGTTTGGACAATGAAAAAGGGACATTATGCCTGACAGGTTTGTTGGCAGGTACAATGGTATTCCTTTACGATTCACAGGGAGAATTAAAAGGCAAACATAAATTTGCTTTGCCTTCATTGACTATGGAAATCCCTCAACAGGGTACCTATGTTTTGGTAATGAGCCATCCGAACTGCCAACCGGAAGTCCGGAGATTTACATATTCAGGGATATAAATAATGCCGGTATGCTTCTTATTAAGCATACCGGCATTCTATTTAAATGGAAACTCTTAATTTCTGAATACCAATCCGTCTCCACCAGCGTCAACGGTAATTGCTTTGCTACGGTCGACTTCCTGGGAAAGTAACTTTTTGGATAGATCGTTCAACAGATAACGCTGAATAGCCCTCTTTACCGGACGAGCTCCAAATTCAGGATCATATCCCACTTGAGATAAGAAGTCCAATGCTCCTTCCGTCAGTTTTAGTTCCACTCCGTTTTCGGCAAGCATTTTCTGAATTCCCTTGATTTGTAAGAGTACGATCTGCTTGATTTCCTTTTCATTCAATGGTAAGAACATGATCGTTTCATCAATACGGTTCAGGAATTCCGGGCGAATCGTCTTTTTCAACATATTCATGACTTCCTTCTTCGTTTCTTCAATCACTTCTTCTTTATTGGAGCCGTGCAACTTCTCCATCTGACTTTGTATATAAGAACTGCCCATATTCGAAGTCATGATGATGATTGTATTTTTGAAGTTGACCACCCTTCCTTTATTGTCAGTCAGTCGTCCGTCATCCAATACCTGTAACAGGATATTGAAAACATCCGGATGAGCTTTTTCTATTTCGTCAAACAGGACAACAGAGTAAGGTTTTCGACGTATAGCTTCTGTCAGCTGACCTCCTTCATCATATCCTACGTATCCCGGAGGCGCTCCGACTAAACGGGAAACACTGTGCTTTTCCTGATACTCGCTCATGTCGATACGAGTCATCATCGTTTCGTCATCGAACAAGAATTCTGCCAATGCCTTCGCCAGTTCGGTCTTACCTACACCAGTGGTTCCGAGGAAAATGAACGAGCCAATCGGACGTTTCGGATCCTGTAATCCGGCACGACTACGGCGCACGGCATCTGCCACGGCTTCAATCGCTTCATCCTGACCGATTACACGTTGATGAAGTTCCTCTTCCAAGTGCAATAGTTTATCCTTTTCACTTTGCAGCATCTTGCTGACAGGAATACCTGTCCAACGGGAAACAACATCGGCAATGTCCTCAGCATCTACCTCTTCCTTAATCATGGCTTTATCGCCTTGCATATCACGTAGCTGCTTTTGAGTATCTTCTATCTCTTTGTCCAAAGCCTGAAGTTTACCGTAACGGATTTCGGCTACTTTACCATAGTCACCTTCACGTTCAGCTTTTTCTGCTTCAAATTTAAGATTCTCTATCTCAACCTTATTCTGCTGGATTTTATCCATCAGTGTTTTTTCACTCTGCCATTTGGCTTTAAAGGACTTTTCCTGTTCTTTAAGTTCGGCAAGCTCCTTACCGATGATTTCCAGTTTCGGTTTATCGTTTTCACGTTTAATAGCTTCCCGTTCGATTTCCAACTGCTTGATTTTGCGGGAGATTTCATCCAGTTCTTCAGGAACAGAATCTACCTCCATACGCAGTTTGGCTGCAGCTTCATCCATCAGGTCAATGGCTTTATCCGGCAGGAAACGATCGGTAATATAACGGCTACTCAATTCGACGGCTGCAATGATGGCGTCATCTTTGATACGCACATGGTGATGGTTCTCGTAACGCTCTTTCAGTCCACGAAGGATAGAAATAGTACTCAAGTTGTCCGGTTCATCCACTTGTACGATTTGGAAACGACGCTCCAACGCTTTGTCCTTTTCGAAGTACTTTTGATATTCGTCGAGGGTTGTTGCTCCGATGGAACGTAATTCTCCACGAGCTAAGGCAGGTTTTAGAATGTTTGCAGCATCCATGGCGCCTTCACCCTTTCCGGCTCCTACCAGTGTATGAATCTCATCAATGAACAGAATTATATCACCTTCTGATTTCTTCACTTCATTGACAACTGATTTCAGTCGTTCTTCAAACTCACCTTTATACTTTGCACCGGCAACCAATGCTCCCATATCCAGTGAATAGACCTGTTTGTTTTTCAGGTTTTCAGGTACATCTCCGCGAAGGATACGATGTGCCAAGCCTTCTACGATTGCTGTCTTACCAGTTCCCGGTTCACCGATTAGAATCGGATTATTCTTTGTACGGCGGCTCAATATCTGGAGTACCCGGCGGATTTCTTCATCACGTCCAATTACAGGATCCAGTTTTCCGCTACGGGCAGCTTCGTTCAGGTTGATAGCGTACTTTTCCAATGATTGATAAGTATCTTCACTAGATTGTGACGTTACTTTTTCTCCTTTCCTCAACTCGCTGATGGCATTGCGTAATTCTTTTTCCGTCATACCGGCATCTTTCAAGATAGTGGAGACGGTACTTTTCACAGTCAGCAATGCTAGTATGATATGCTCTAATGAAACAAACTCATCGCCCATTTCTTTAGAATACTGTGTTGCTTTCTGCAATACTTCGTTAGATTCACGACTCAGATACGGTTCTCCGCCGGATACTTTTGGCAGGGAGTCGATCTGTTTGTCGACAACAAGAGCTACCTGCTGTCCGTTCATGCCAAGTTTCTGGAAGATGAAGTTAGTGACATTTTCACCTACCTTCATTACTCCCTGCATGATGTGGACAGGTTCAATGGCTTGTTGTCCCCGGCTTTGTACCAGGTTCACGGCCTCCTGTACCGCTTCTTGAGATTTGATGGTAAAATTGTTAAAGTTCATATCTTTGTTCTCCTTTCTTATTTCACGTTTTTAATAACACTTAAGAGGGCGCAAAAGATTTGCCAAGTATAAAAATATGACAAAATAGCATGAGTATTAAGGAGTTAAAGGACAAAATGACTTTTTTTATCTAGATATGACTGACGAATTTACCATATACTCCACAGAATAGGACGGGCTTCAGAATAAGATGGGTTTTCAATGAAGTTTACTATTCTGTGGAGAAACAATTGTTAGAAGATTCTTATCGGGAAGTCTCTAAGCTCTCTTTCTACTTTTTTTGCATTAAATTTGTGTGCGTTGAAATTCTTTCCCAACCATTCCCGATATTCTTTTGCGGCTTTTGAGTGTGGCTGTTTTAATGCCTCCAACATCTTTTGGTAACCATATATCCCTCCGCAATTTTCGGGTGGACATGCATTTGCTCCGTCTATGAGAAAGACGCCTTGTGTTTCGTCTTTTTTATATGCTTGTTGTGATTCCAGGGTAATCAGATGTCTCCAACTATCTCCGAAATCATATTCATATTCAATATGTGAGCCTTTTCGGGTAAGAATCTCTCCTAAAGAAAGAGAGTAGGAGTTGACTGTTTTATCGGGAGCAAACAATAAATCGTCATCGGATTCTTCGGTTGTATATATTGTTTTCCCTTTTTGAAACAGATGCATGTGATAGCCTTCCCAACCCATTGCGGTATTTATGACAGCCGCAAAACTTTCCAGACGGATGTCGGAAGGAACTTCCACTATACGATATATTTCCGGGTCGGAATCAATCAAAGAAATTTTTATATTGAGTTTTTTAGAGGTTTGTTCTCCGATGTAGAAAGAGTTGTCGTATTCATCATCGTCAAACTCGTCATTGTATTCTTCATCAAATTCATTATTCTCATTGAAGACAATGAACTCATTCAATAAGTTCATTAGTTCTTCCATACTGTCCACTTCCAATCCCTTCAGTTCTGCACGCGGCATTTCTTTTTTTATCTCTTTGAATCCTCTTCTTGTTAATGTATTGGGTATTTTGAATCGTTTATAGATTTTTTCCAATATAGGCAACGTTTCTACGGCACGGATATTTATCAACGTATTTGTGATATAGTCAATTATCGCGATATTATTATCTTCCTCACGCTCAAACCGATCATAATAAGAATTCAATAATTGGCAGAACCAGTTAACAATTTCCAATCTTCGTTCAGGGTTGTTTATGGCAATTTGTGCGACAGCACTACAAATATCTTCTTTTCCGAAAGGAGCAATTCCGTCTTCATTCATGAAACTAAGTAGCAAAGCCAATTGGTTCTGCCCGAGTTGGTAAATGATGGCAATGGTGGCTTCATCCTGCACGAGGTGGCAATAGGAAGCGAGAAAAGTCGGACTTTGCCGCATTATTTCCAAGATGATATTTAAAGAAGATTCCATTCGGTAATGTTCCATCGCCCAGTAGATATACCATAACTTAAAAGGTCTGTCTTCTTCTTTTGCGTTTTCGAGAGGTCCTTGATAATGGATAAATAGATGCAGGATAAAGTTGCGCAAATCTTTTTCTAATTCGGCGGCGGGTACTGTCGTGCAATCTTTTTTAAACTCGTCAAATGGGTAGTCTTTGCATGTCTGCATATCCCAAAGCCTTTGCAGGTAAGCTGCAATGGGGGTTGCTTCCGAGCTATAGTCTGGATGCTGATAGTGATAGAAAGCTTCTTCCATTTGTTGGTAGAGTTTCTCTAATCCGTTATTGCTTAATATATCTATCACTTCCTGTTGTTCTTCGGGTGTAAACAGGTTTAATACTTCGGTCATAATCGCATCGAGATCAATCGAAGTTTGGTTCTTTTTCTTATTCATTATCGTGTCATTTAATAAATTTGTCAATTTCTCCAAAGGTACGCCTCTTTATTGAGTAATAGCCTGACAAATTCTTTTTTTTTTAATATTCTTTCCGGAGAAGATAAGAAAGTTTATCTTTGCCCTATAGTAGAGAGTAAATCTGTTTTCTAATTGATGACTAATGATATGAATGATAAACCACAAATAAAATTATCTGAGACAGTGGTGCTGATTGATGCCGCTTTCCTGAATTTTGTAATTACAGATATGAAGAGATACTTCGAAGAGACTTTGCAACGTTCTTTACAAGAGATAGATCTTTCGATGTTGACTACCTATCTGACTTTGGATGCAGGGATTGCGGAAGGAAAAAATGAAGTGCAGTTTCTTTTTGTTTATGATAAAGAGTCAGGTAATCTTGCGCATTGCCAGCCTTCTGACTTGGAGAGAGAGTTGAATGGAGTTGCTTTTCAAAGCCCTTATGGAGAATATTCGTTTGCCAGTGTTCCGTCGGAAGGGATGGTGTCGAGAGAGGACTTGTTTTTAGACTTATTATCCATTGTAGCCGATTCGGCCGATGTGAAAAAAATGATTCTGGTATCTTTCAATGAAGAATATGGAAAGAAAGTGACTGATGCTTTGAATGAAATACAGGGCAAGGAGATTGTCCAATTCCGAATGAACGAACCGGATACTCCGGTAGCTTATAAATGGGATATGTTGGCTTTTCCTGTCATGCAGGCATTGGGAATCAGAGCCGATGAATTATAGCCATAGCTACTCATTTCAGTCATTAATCGCTAATCACTAATAAGTTAATCACTATTTTCCATGTCCGATTTTCGTTTAAAAGTATTTCAGAGCGTGGCGAAGAATTTAAGTTTCACGAAGGCTTCGCAAGAGTTATTTGTCAGTCAGCCTGCTATCACTAAGCACATTCAGGAACTGGAAGCTTATTATCAGACTCGTTTGTTCGATCGTCAGGGCAGTAAGATCTCGTTGACTAAGTCTGGGGAACTATTATTGAAACATAGCGAAAAGATTTTGGACGATTATAAACAGCTGGAATATGAGATGCATCTGTTGCATAATGAATATATCGGCGAACTGAAATTGGGGGCCAGTACTACGATTGCGCAATATGTACTTCCTCCTCTGTTAGCGAACTTTATAGCCAAGTTTCCGCAAATCAATCTTTCTTTGATTAATGGAAATTCTCGGGGAGTGGAAGCTGCTTTACAAGAACATCGGATTGATTTGGGATTGGTTGAAGGAATCTTCCGTTTGCCTAATCTGAAGTATACTCCATTTTTGCAAGACGAACTGGTTGCCGTGGTTCATACCCATAGTAAATTGGCTGTTTCGGATGAGATCACTCCGGAAGATTTGCCAAATATCCCTTTAGTTTTGCGGGAGAGAGGTTCAGGAACGTTGGATGTGTTTGAACGTTCCCTGTTACGCCATAATTTGAAACTTTCTTCTTTGAATGTATTGATGTATCTCGGTAGTACGGAGAGCATCAAACTTTTTTTGGAACATACAGATTGTATGGGAATTGTTTCTATCCGTTCTGTTTATAAGGAATTGGTTGCCGGTAATTTTCGTGTGGTTGAGATAAAAGGAATGCCCATGCAGCGCGAGTTTAATTTTGTGCAACTGCAAGGGCAGGAGGGAGGTTTGTCTCAAGTTTTCATGCGATTTGCCGGACATCACAGTAAGAGTTTGTAATCAAACCTCTTCCATACGGACTAATTCCCAGCCACAGAATTGCATAACAATGCAATGAAGTTGAGTTCCCTGACATAGTTGGCGAACTTTCGGACCGGCAGCATAACCATGAATTTGTTCTACGGCTTCCTGCCATTGTGCGATGCCTTGGGTGTCGTATTTTTCTTTCTGCAGATATTTTAATTCCAAGATATAGCTATGCGCTACTTCTGCGTAACGTTGAAGATCGGGCATCAGAAACATATCGCAAAAGCCGTGATTCAGTTCTACTTCAGGCATCGTGAGATAGTAGGCGTTTACGCTGAGGTAAGCGGTGAAGAATCCCTGAATGTTACGTTCGCCCTCAATGCTGCTGCGTACGGAAGTATTCTCCTCATAAGCTTTGGCTATGAATTCCAATACCGGTCGCCATTGTCCGTCAAAAGCCATATCATTGAATAAAATCTCTATATCTATCAGGTTGATATAATGGTGATTCTGATATTCTTCCAGGATATATTCATAATATTGTTTACGGACATTCGTGTTGGGAATTCCCAGAATGGTCAGGTTTCCACGTGTTCCGATGATAGTTAGCATACCATAATAAAATAATAGGCTGGGGAATATTTCCGGATTCGTAATTTGATCGGCAGAAAAAGACTGGTATAGGTTAGTCATGATTTTTCCTTCTTCGGCAATTCGTTGGATAACACCTTTGCGGTTACCGTCAAGACGGTCAAGTTGAATCAGTTTTTTCATCTTATTGTAGTCCGTACGGGTATTAGGATCAATCATCTGTTCAGGAGATTCTCCTAACTGAATTCGATTACGTAGGTAATAGAGTACCATGTCGCAATTAAACATTTTAGGATCTGACTTTAGACTTTGGCGAGCAAAACAATAATTATCATACCATGGCTTCATCTCCTGAATCATTTCTTCAATGTCTCCTTGTAACTGCCCTGCTTCCTGATAATATCGGAGCATAGTACGTACGTCCTCTTCAGAAAATCCCAGCATCTGATTAAACAGTGGATTAGTGCTGATGTTCCAACCTATGTTATATCCGCTTGACAAGTCGTCCAAAGTTACGGGGCTGACCCCAATCATGAATATACGGTCGAACATTCCTTTATAATTCTTGAAGGCATCTCTGTAGAATCCGCTGGCATGGGTGATGGCGTGGTATATCTCATTTCCTTTCTCGTTGAGTACGACATTTGTGAAATTGTCATACTCATCTATAATAAGGTATAGGGGATACCCTTGACGGCGTGCTTCATCGTCTAGTATATGCAGTTTATCAATCCCTTTTTCCGCTGTGCTGAAGCGCTTAATAAACTCATCTGTGTAGTATTCACGATAACGGTTCAGAAAGCCATCCAGTTGCACTGCGCTGTACGAATCAAATCTTTGTGGCAGTTCATTAATGTTACCGCCAATCTTGGAAAAGTCAAGATAAAGCATCTGATATTTGCCTTGAAGCGGAGTTGCATTCTGCCCGATCCAGAGATTCCCGAAAAGTTGCTGGAACTTTTCTTTCTGTGAAAGGTCATAATATGAACGAAGCATACTTAGTAGCAGGCTCTTGCCAAAGCGTCTCGGACGAATGAATATCAGATAGTTGGCTTGATCTTCCAACATGGGGATATACATTGTTTTATCCACATAATAGCGGTTTTGCGTGATTACATCCTCAAAATTGGACATACCATAAGGAATTCCTTTTATTGTTCCCATAACTTTTTCAGATTGTTTCTTCTTGTTTTCCAAACAATTAATTACCAAAGATAGTTTTTTTGAAATGGATATTCCATTCTTTTGCGCTTATTTTTTTATCTAATTATAAACGCAGTTTTTAACGTCATTGATTATCTTCTACTAGAAAAGAAAAATGATTTTCATTTCTCATATTCTCATAATTATTTTATAATAATCTTATAACCAGATGATTACTGAATGAGAAATGTTTTGAGAAAGCCTATTTCTCATAGCTTCTTTAGTGAAATAGGCCTCAAAACTGTTATTTCTCATCTGTTTTCGGGGTATTTCTCATACCGTTATTCACCTTGTGTGGCTATTTTTTTCTTTATATATACCCTGTGTGCTCCTCTTCCAGTGATTTCTATTCCAGAATCCGGTTGATGTCCCCACTGTCTTAGTTCGTTGGTTGCTGCTGTTTGCAACAATCCTGTTAGTTTGCGATATTCCCAAACGGTCAGGAAGGGATGTTCGTCCAGATACTTTAGAGCTAATGCCAGTCGTTGTTCCGATGTGAATTTTTTAGAGGATCGCTGCTTTTTCCAGGGTGCTCTTTCCAGTTGGCATCTTTCGCTGATATTTCTCACCATTTCTCGGTCTACCCGGAAATTTACACCTCCTATAAAGATACTTTGTGCGTTGCGATGAGTTCCACCTTCTTCCGGATCTTCCCGCTCCTTGTCTCTGCCTAAAGTAAGAGAGGGAGTAAACGTTCCTATTCCGTCTATCTTTACCGAGCGTCCTTCTGCCATCAGGTGCGCCATTTCAATGGCGGTCTGAAGTAGTACGCCTTCTATGTCTCCTGCACTGAATCCGCTGACGTCGCCAACTCGTTGCGCCAACTCTTTTATGCTTGCATTATCTATCCGCGCAAATTTAGGATAAGTAATTCTTTTGCCTGTTTTCTGAAGATCGGGCATCTCCTCCATGATATATCTTGCCATATCATCTATTGTTTAAAGTATTAATAGATAAGTTCTTTTATATTAGAGGCAAACTTCCTTTCTTCTAATAGTAAAGTTCCTTTTGATTAATTATAAACTGTAAATGCAACTTTTGTTTTTATAATTGAAGCTTGCGTTTATAAAAACAAAGCTTGCATTTTTATAATCAAAGCTTGCATTTATAGTTTGTAATTATGCAAAGATAAGTTTTCTATTCGACAAAAAGAAGTTTATCCTTAATAAAGAAGAAGTTTATTGTTAATGATTTGTGGGAGAAGTCTTAAAGAACGGGTAATAAGACAATAATTCCTTTGTATTTTTGTACTTATGATAAAATTTTATACATTTGTGAGCGAAGTCTGTAGCGATAGGCTTTAATCTTTTTGTTAGAGAAAAAATTGTAAGAAGCGTTGTGCTTCATTCTTGTTTCTGAAAACCTAGGAAATTTTCAAAATACTACAAGAATGGCATAGTCGGTTCTCACGTCGTATCGGCGTGGGGTTGCTGTCTGTTCATTTGTAGTGTTGGGTTTTCCTAGGACCTTCAGAAACGGATGATAGCACGCAGTTCCACGCTTTCTGTTTTTTGTAATATCCAGGGGAACGCTGGATGTGAAATTTTCAAGAAATGAAAGAATTAAAAAAAAGACTGCTTTTAGCCTTATTGCTCATTGGTGTGGCAATGGCGAGTTGTAGTGACGGAGACGGTGGAGTCTCAAAAACCATCGAATTGACGGGAGATACACAAACTACACAGATTCTCTTTGCCGACGAAACGACCACGAACGATGGCATCAAATTCACAGCTACCGAAGCGTGGACGGCTACTGTTAGCGAAGTGGCAACCACCAAAGCGGCTGCCGGACGTGTGGATTTGATAGGACTAAGTGCCTATTCGGGAGGTGCCGGTGAATTTGCATTGACCATGATCTTACAACCGAATCTGACAGGAAAAGACCGTAAGGCTGAAATTCGTATTGTTTGTGGGGATATCACGATTGTGATTGTTGTTGAGCAGAAAGGAACCAAAGAGGATGGGACGACACCTGAATCTCCAGATGACCCGGATGTTTCAACAGATAAACTTATCACGAAAATAGAAATTGATAATTATACCTATGCAGGTGAATTTGATGGTACCGATATCATGGAATTTACCTACGATAATCAGAAACGGCTTACGAAAATGGTCGAAACAGGAGTAGATGAAACTTCTACCGGAGAAGAAATACCAACTGTTACAACGATAGTCTTCACTTACGACAATAATAAAGTTTCTTATGAATGGACAGATGTGGAGAACGGTGTAATATCTCCTTATAAACCAGCTGGTTCTATTACTCTCGATGCAAACGGCCGTGCCGTTTCTGGTACAGGTAGAGATTATGAGTATAAAGATAAAGTGGAAGAATATACCTTCACTTATACTTTGGAGTATAATACCGATGGCTATCTTATACGCTCCGTTCGTGTTGTCGGTAATGCAACCTCTAGCGATGAAGAACGCTTGACATGGACGAATGGTAACCTAGTCTCGGTTTGGTGGGGAGACGGATACGGTGGCGATTCTAATCCTGACGTGATTGACAGAGCACAATATGGAAGTGTGTTGAACAAAACCAATCTGGATTTGAACTGGTGTGTTGCATTGAACTCGGAAGGATTTGATTTTGCTACAGGAGATACGTATAAAATGTTCCCAATGTTGGGATATACGGGGAAACGTTCGACGAATATGGCTGAAAAGATTCTAGCATGGACTGGTGGAACTTCAACGAAAGATGATTATAGATTTGAATATACGACGGATAAGGATGGTTTTTTAACTTCCATCGTGGAGTATTATAATTATGTTATCTCAAATGAGCAATCTAATTGGGTAAAAGAAAATGTATATAGAATCACATACAATAAATAGACCGGAAATGTTATGAAGAAATTAATATGGATGCTTTTTGCGGTTGTAGCAATGGCAAGCTGTAGTAATGGAGATGATGGTACTCAAAAGTCTATTGTATTGCAGGGAACACCAACTGTGCAAACAGTCTTTGCCGACGAAACGACCACGAACGATGGCATCAAATTCACAGCTACCGAAGCATGGGCGGCTACTGTTAGCGAAGTGGTAACAACTAAAGCGGTTGCCGGACGTGTGGATTGGGTGGAACTAAGTGCTTATTCGGGAGGTGCCGGTGAATTTAGATTGACCATGACCTTGCAACCGAATCTGACAGGAAAAAACCGCAAGGCTGAAATCCGTATTGTTTGCGGAGATACTACAATTGTGATTGTTGTTGAGCAGAAAGGAATAATGCAGGACGGCACTGTCCGAAAGATGGTTAGCAAGGTCGTCTACGAATATGCGGACAATTCGGATGATCATAAATCTTCAGATTCGTATCAAAGTTATGAGTTCAAATACGATACATCGGGAAGAATTGCCGAATGTATAAAGAAAAATGGTCCCGATGCGAGTGAAGCGAATCTTAAATATACGGAAACCATTGCCTTTGACTATACCATAGTCAATGAGATTCGCCTTCAACGCTGTCGGATTTACCATGATGGCTCATCAAGTAGTGCCGATGATGTGGAGAAGAATACGGTAGCCTTGAATAAATTAGGTTTTGCAACTCGCATAACGTTTCCGGCTGATTATGTAGATTTTGAGTATAATGTAGATAATCGTTTGTCGAAAATAGACCAAACGGATAGTGATTATGATAAGTTTTGGATGACATTGGGCTACACCGATGGTATGCTAACAAAAACTGTATGTCATGATGATGATCATAGTAGTGATGATGAAGTTTTTGAATATACTGTAGATGAACTTTATCCCAACCGCTATGCAAATGATAAACTCAATATTGACCCCAATGGTTTCTTACTCGATCTGGATGATGATTATCAGTTGCTTTATATTGCGCGTTTGCTTGGAAACAGTTCAAAGTGTTGTTTGGAGAGAATATCCGACGACGAAGATGTGGAAAATGGTGTTGCTACGCCTTATACGACACCAAACGTGACCGTTCATGAAACGTATACTTATACGGAATATGCAGCAACGTTCCATCCCGTAACTTATCAATTTGATAAAGATGGATATATCACTGCTTTGAGTTGGAACGAACCATTCAAGAAAATGCGTGTGGATTACGATGTGGTTGTTGGCAATACACCTGTAAATCCGGATTATCCGGAAAGAGGTTATGAATATACAATCACCAATAGAAAGATAGCTGAAGTAGGAACGGATAAGAATATTAATCGGTATTCATTCACTTATGTAGAATAATTTTAGGGAACTGGATTCTTATTCATCTGTCTTCGTCATAAAACGGGACTTCCGAATTGTATTTTGCGAACGGGAAGTCCTGTTTTGTTTTGTATATGCAACAATATCTGATATGGCCTAGAGCCAATGTCGGATTATCGGAATCAAGAATGGATGGAAAATATTCCACTTTATGCGGTGTTTTGCTGCTTGGAATAGCGCTATTTCTTGTTATTTGATCGTTTTAGGAAAAATGAATGGCATAATGTAGGATATTTAATTTGTTATCTGAAATAGAAAATAGTTCGTTTTGTTTTGTATACGAAACAAAAATGATATATTTGTGTTTTGTATACAAAATAATATCAGATATGGATAAGGAACAAATAAAGCTGATAATTGGTGAGAATCAGGAGTTTGTGAAGAATGTGACATTTATGGAACGTTCTTTTGCTTTTGAGGATGCAGGTAATTATGTGTTTTTGGGTATTCGCCGGGCTGGAAAATCCTATTTGATGTATCAGCGGATACACCAACTTTTGAAGAAAGAGCATAAAATAGAAGAAATACTTTATATCAATTTTGAGGATGAACGTTTTATCGGCTTGAAATCAGAAGAGTTGGACGATATAAAATTGGCTTATGAAGAGACTTTTCCCTATCAGCCTATCTTTTTTTTAGATGAGATACAAGTTGTAGACGGGTGGGAAAAGTTCGTTCGTCGGTTAGTAGATAAAAAATATCGTGTATATGTAACTGGAAGTAATGCGAAGATGTTGAGTAGTGAGATTGCTACGACATTAGGCGGGCGTTTTCTTATTCAGGAGGTGTATTCATTTTCTTTCCGAGAGTTCCTTCTTCTGCAAGATATAAAATTAAAGACTAATTGGCTTTATACTCCAAGTTTACGTAATGAAGTGGTGCGCACTTTTGATACTTATTTTTATAATGGAGGATTTCCGGAATTAATTTCATTTAAAGATAAGCGTTCTTGGTTGAGTGGGCTTTACCAGAAAATATTTTTTGGTGATCTGGTGGCACGTTATGCACTTCGTAATTCAGATTCGATGAATTTGTTGGTGAAGAAACTTGCGGAAAGTGTCATGCAACCCTCTTCCTACAATCGACTTAAAAATATAGTTTCTTCAGCGGGAGAGAGTGTGGGAGTAAGAACAGTTATTGACTATGTGAGATATTTGGAAGAAACTTGGCTGATATTCAGTATTGAGAATTATGCAGCTCGTTTTGCAGAAAGAGAGAGTAATCGGAAATATTATTTTATTGATAATGGTATTTTGAATCTGTTTATCTTTAATCCGGAAACCTTGTTGTTGGAGAATTTAGTAGCTGTCTCTTTGTATAGAATGGTTGGAAAGGAGCTATATTTCTATAATCAGAATGTAGAAGTTGATTTTTATATTCCTGATCAGAAATGGCTTGTTCAAGCTTCATATAATATTTCTGATGCTCAAACTTTTACCCGTGAAGTGAATGGACTTTTGAAAACAGCAAAGTTCTTAAAAGCGGAGAAGTTACAGATTGTGACTCGTAATGAAGAGCGTACGTTCGAACAGGATGGTTTTATTATAGAAGTGATTCCCATCTGGAAATGGGTGATAATGTTGGAGAATGAATAATAACTAATACTATTTTATATGGGCTGTTTAATGAATCTATTGTGGTTGCTGCTTGGTGGTATCTTTACTGCCGTCGAATACCTCATTTCGAGTTTATTGATGATGTTGACCATTATCGGCATTCCTTTTGGAATGCAAACATTGAAGTTGGCCGGACTTGCTTTATGGCCTTTCGGTAAAGAAGTCAGAAGTGGGAACCGCTCCGGTGGCTGCCTCTATATATTAATGAATATCCTGTGGATATTTCTGGGGGGCATTTGGATCTGTCTGTCACATTTGGTTTTCGGGGCTATATTGTGCATTACCATTATCGGAATCCCTTTTGGATTACAACACTTCAAGTTGGCAGCTTTGGCATTATCGCCTTTCGGGAAAGACATTGTGACAGTGTAAGAGTAGTTGGGAGAGAGTATGCTTATAATTAAAAGTTATAATGCATAATTAGAAACTATTGGTGGGTCTTGATTGTTTACCGTACCTTTGCACCCGGAAAACAATTAAAGATAAAAAGATATGATTTCAACAGCTACAAAAACTTTGCAGTCAAATAATAAAATGATTTATGTTGCACTGCTTTCCACTCTGACTTTTTTCCTGTTTTTAGACTATATTCCGGGATTGGAAGCATGGTCAGCTTGGGTAACTCCTCCGGTTGCTTTGTTCCTCGGACTTATTTTTGCATTAACTTGCGGACAAGCACATCCAAAGTTTAATAAGAAAACATCGAAATATCTGTTGCAATATTCAGTAGTAGGACTGGGATTCGGTATGAACCTTCATTCTGCTTTAGCTTCCGGTAAGGAAGGTATGGAATTTACGGTCATTTCAGTAATCGGAACATTGGTAATTGGCTGGTTCATCGGACGTAAATTGTTTAAAATAGATCGGAATACAGCTTATCTTATCAGTTCGGGAACTGCTATCTGTGGTGGTAGTGCTATCGCAGCAGTGGGACCAGTGTTGAAAGCGAAGGACAGTGAAATGTCTGTGGCATTAGGTACAATCTTTATCTTGAATGCTATTGCACTTTTCATTTTCCCTGCCATTGGTCATGCATTGAATATGGATCAACAACAGTTCGGAACATGGGCAGCTATTGCCATTCATGATACCAGTTCTGTAGTAGGCGCGGGAGCTGCTTATGGAGAAGAAGCATTGAAAGTGGCTACTACTATCAAATTGACCCGTGCTCTTTGGATCATCCCGATGGCTTTTGCTACTTCATTTATATTCAAGAGCAAAGGACAAAAGATCAGTATTCCATGGTTCATCCTCTTCTTCGTATTGGCATTGGTGGTAAATACTTATTTACTGGATGGAGTGCCACAGTTAGGAGCAGCTATCAACGGTATTGCCCGTAAAACTTTGACGATAACTATGTTCTTCATCGGTGCTTCTCTTTCTATTGATGTTTTGAAAGCCGTTGGAATTAAACCTTTGATTCAAGGAATATTGCTTTGGGTAATTATCAGCTTGAGTACATTGGCATACATTTATTTTGTATAAGAGATCAAAGAGAGAATGATATAAAAGAGAAAAAGGTGGGAGAATGATCGTATACGACTTTCTCCCACCTTTATTTATTTATTTAGCTTTCAGCCTACGGATAAGCAGATCTAAAGCTATTTATTTCTTCTTCAATTCTTCAAAAATCAGTCCTTCCAGTTCTTCTGCCAGTTCAGGATTATCCATAATGCATTGTTTAGCAGCATCACGTCCTTGTCCTAACTTAGTGTCGTTGTAGCTATACCATGAACCACTCTTCTTGATGATTCCCAGTTCAGCACCCAAGTCGATAATTTCTCCGGAGTGGGAGATACCTTCACCGAACATGATGTCAAATTCAGCTCTGCGGAAAGGAGGCGCTACTTTGTTCTTCACTACTTTCACTTTGGTCAGTTTACCAAGAATCTCTTCACCATCTTTGATAGGTTGGCTACCACGGATATCCAAACGTACGGAAGCATAGAACTTCAAAGCGTTACCACCAGTCGTTGTTTCCGGATTACCGAACATAACACCGATCTTCTCGCGCAACTGGTTGATGAAAATACAAGTCGTACGTGTCTTGCTCACTGCAGCTGTCAACTTACGGAGAGCCTGAGACATCAAACGTGCCTGAAGACCTACCTTATTGTCACCCATGTCACCTTCGATTTCCGCTTTAGGAGTCAGTGCGGCTACAGAGTCGATAACGATGATGTCGATAGCAGAAGAACGGATCAGTTGTTCTGCAATTTCCAAAGCCTGTTCTCCGTTATCCGGTTGAGAGATATAAAGATCATCAATGTTTACTCCCAGCTTAGATGCATAGAAACGGTCGAAAGCATGCTCGGCATCAATAAAAGCAGCGATACCGCCAGCTTTTTGCGCTTCAGCAATGGCATGAATAGCCAATGTTGTTTTACCGGATGATTCCGGGCCATAGATTTCGATGATTCTACCTCTAGGGTAACCTCCAACACCAAGTGCCACGTTCAAGGCAATAGAGCCTGTCGGGATCACTTCTACTTGTTCAACACTATCATCTCCCATTTTCATGATAGAACCTTTACCGAAGCTCTTTTCTATCTTTTCCATGGCAGCCTGTAAGGCTTTTAGTTTTTCGCTTGATGCCATTTTATTATCTGTTTCAAAATTAAGTTCATCTTTCTTTGCCATACCTTATTCTTATATAATTAATGGAGTTATTGATTTAAAATCTGTGAGGCATGTTCCTTGGTCTTCACTTCTTTAGGAGTGATAATTCGTTCTACGATTCCCTCTTCATTAATCAGGAAAGTAGTGCGGAAAGTACCCATGTAAGCACGTCCGTACAGTTTCTTTTCTCCCCATACTCCAAACTCTTCCACTAACTTTTTGTCAGTGTCGGCAATCAGGGTAAAAGGAAGATTGTTCTTTTCGATAAATTTCTGGTGCGACTTTTCATTGTCTACGCTGACACCGATTACTTCATAGCCGGCTTTACGTAGTTCGGAATAGTTGTCGCGCAGATTACACGCTTGTGCCGTGCAACCCGATGTACTGTCCTTCGGGTAGAAGTACAACACAATCTTTTTTCCTTTATAAGCACTTAAACGGATTTCTTCGCCTTTTTCATTGATGCCTAAGATTTCCGGTGCTTTATCTCCTACGTTTATCATAACTATCTTTTTAATGAACAGGTCTACTCTTATAATTCCAGATTTTTGTCGAACTCTTCATGCCAGGGAAGACCTTGCTTGTTGAGTTGTTCCATAAACGGATCCGGATTGAACTCTTCTACGTTGTTTACACCCGGACGTTTCCATTCACCTTTGAAGAACATCATGGCTCCGATCATTGCCGGAACTCCGGTGGTGTAGCTCACTCCTTGCATACCCGTTTCCCGGTAAGCTTCCTGATGGCTGCAGTTGTTGTATACATAATAAGTACGTTCCTTGCCATCCTTCAAACCGCGGATACGACAACCGATAGAGGTTTCTCCTTCGTAGTTTTCTCCTAAATCCTGCGGGTTAGGCAATACAGCTTTCAAGAATTGCAGCGGCACAATCTTCACTCCGTTGTAATCAACTTCGTCGATTCGTGCCATACCGATGTTTTGGATAACGCGTAAGTGAGTTAAATACTCTTGTCCGAAAGTCATCCAGAAACGTGCACGTTTGATTGTCGGGTAATGTTTCACCAATGACTCCAGTTCTTCGTGATAAAGAAGATAAGAATCACGGGGACCGATGTTCGGATATGTCAGGTCTTTATGAATTTCCAGCGGACCGGTAGTTACCCATTTGCCATTTTCATAATAGCGTCCGTTCTGTGTAATTTCGCGAATGTTGATTTCCGGATTGAAGTTTGTAGCAAATGCTTTATGATGGTTACCCGCATTACAGTCTACAATGTCCAGATATTGAATCTCATCAAAATAATGTTTAGCTGCATAAGCGGTATAGATGCCACTTACTCCTGGGTCGAATCCGCAACCGAGAATAGCTGTCAGACCTGCTTCTTTGAAGCGATCGTGGTAAGCCCACTGCCAACTGTATTCAAAGTGAGCTTCATCCTTCGGCTCGTAGTTAGCGGTGTCCAGATAGTTCACTCCAGCTTTCAGACAAGCTTCCATAATAGTCAGATCCTGATAAGGGAGAGCCACATTAATCACCATTTCCGGTTTGAAATCGTTGAATAAGGCTACCAGCTCATCTACATTGTCTGCATCAACTTTAGCTGTTTTTATATTGGGGTTACCTATTGCCTCGACGATTTTATCGCATTTTTCTTTCGTACGGCTGGCAATCATGATATCTGTAAATACATCGGCATTTTGTGCCACTTTGTGCGCAACGACAGTGCCAACACCGCCCGCACCAATAATAAGAACTCTACCCATTTCGTTAATTGCGAATTAAAATATTAAGAATATTGGAATTGTTAGCTTTGCAAATATACGTGATTATTTTCAGATAATCATTCGTAGCTACCTCTTTTTATTTGTAACGCTGCAAGGTTCCATTTTCAAATTCCAGTGTTTTGCCATTGTAGAACCAAGTTTCGAAACGATTGTCTTTTTTTAGCTCGATTTCTATCGGATCACCAATGGATAAACGACATTCCACTGTACTCATGCCCGTCTCCAGATCTCCCCGGGAGATAATCTGCCAACGATTTTCTGTAATACCCGGATATTTTTTATGTATATCTTCGAATCCGAAAAAGTCTTCGATATAATTTTCATTTCTGACGATAACATCATATTTCAGATCGGTTTCCAATTCATAGATTGCTCCGTCCTTGTCTTCTAATGAGAGAATAGCCAGACTGCCGGGAGGAGATAATCTAATATCTTTGATTTGCAGAACTGTATATCGGGGCAGGTGAACGCGTGATTCGGTCTGCTTGTCTTCAAAAGATACGATTCTTTTGGCTGGCAGCACCTTTTTAGGATAAACTGTCATTCCCATATATTTATTTTTCAGACTTTCGATAGTGCCCAGACTCTTATTGGTGAAACTGAATGCATTTGAGAAATATTTCATTCTCTTTTCTCCTTGAAAATCATTCAGGTCCATGCCGGAGTTTGTTCGTGAGAGGGCAACTTCCAGATAATAAGAATGTCCCTGTGTATCTTTGAATACGATTTTTGCCGGATATGCCTGACTGCCGACTCCGATAGCGGTAATCGTTGCTTCCGTATTGACGGGAATGGCTATATCCCGGTAACCGGAATAATTGTTGGCATCGTCTATCCGGACACTTTCTGCTTGTATATAGACTGTTTTTCCTACCAACAGTTCTTTAGCAGTATCCACATCTTTCAGATAAACCAATCCGTTGATGCCGGCACGGGGAGCTTTTTCGGAGATCTCCTCCAGCCGCATATTCTTTATCTCATAATAATATTTTTCTCCCTCACATTCGAAGATGAAGCGAGTGGAGTAGTTAGTCCCGTTGGGGATATTCTGAGTTTTCTCTTCAGTTCCCGTGAAAGTGAATATTTTATGTTTCAGAAGGCTGTTGTCTACCCCTTTCTCGGTCTCGTAACTGGAAAGGGTGGGAAGGAACATGCTCCGTGGAGATGGAACGAACATAAATTTCATTCCGGGTGTCCATTTGCCCAGCGGTAGTAGCGGAAAGTTACTTTTGATAAACTGTTCTTCTTGGCCTACAGGGATTTCCTGTGCAGAAGGAGTAGTGACGATGTAATCGCTTTGGGCTGTGATAGGAGACGCACCACAGCAGAATAGAATCAAAGACAGGACAATTATTCTCATATTTGTTTACTTTAAGTGAACTATGTAAATTGTTCGTTTGTTGTACATTTACTGGCAAATGTATATATTTTATGTTGCATTGGATGTTATTTCCCAATCTTTTTGATATCTTTGCCCTCGATTTTAACTTAAACGTTATAACAATATGAAGAAAGTATTTGTTTCAATTTGCATTGCTGGTGCAGCACTTGCAATGTCTTCGTGCCGTTCGGTTGAGAAGGCAATTCCCCTGTCATCTATCAATGGTGAATGGAATATCATAGAAGTCAATGGCTCGAAAATCACTCCGGGCGAAAGTAAATCCCTTCCTTTTATCGCTTTTGATACAGCAACCGGTCGTGTGTCCGGCAATAGCGGCTGTAATCGGATGATGGGTAGCTTCGATGTAAATGCGAAGCCGGGAAGTCTTGAACTTACAGGAATGGCTAGTACTCGGATGATGTGTCCGGATATGACTACTGAAAATAATGTATTGAATGCTTTTGCGCAAGTAAAAGGGTATAAAAAGGCAGGTAAGGACAAAGTGTATCTTTGCAATTCGTCCAACCGTCCAGTTGTCGTTCTACAAAAGAAGGAGGCTGATGTGAAACTTTCGGTTTTGAATGGAGAATGGAAAATAAAAGAAGTGAATGGTGAAGCAATTCCTTCCGGAATGGAAAAACAACCTTTCATTGCTTTTGATGTGAAGAAAAAGACAATTCATGGCAATGCCGGATGTAATTTGATTAATGGTGGTTTTGAAACCAGTACCAGTAATGCCAAATCAATTTCTTTCCCGGGAGTAGCAAGTACAATGATGGCTTGTCCGGACATGGAAACAGAAGGTAAGGTGCTGAAAGCTATCAATGAGGTGAAGTCATTCGATGTGTTGTCCGGTGGCGGCATTGGCTTGTATGATGCAAATGGTGCATTGGTCATCGTGCTGGAAAAGTAATAAATAGATCGATCTATATAATAGGATATGCCTGTGTCTCACATGACGACACAGGCATATTTTTTTCCTTTCATCGAACCAGAGCCGTCTGCATTTGTTTAAAGAAACAGTTGCTGACTGGCTTTGAATATGACTATGTCAGCAGTGTTTATTTATTAAAACTGTCTTTTTGGCAGATATTATGTCATGCATTCGTATAATTTCTTTTTGGCACACGGTTTGCTTTTTAGTAAGCGTCCGTTCGCGACGAGGCTCCTTGATAAGAGCCGGAGAAACAACCGGACAAAAAGAAATCAATGAATAAATAATAAATAAAAAAATAACGATCATGGGAAAAATTATTGGTATTGACTTAGGAACTACAAACTCTTGTGTTGCCGTATTCGAAGGTAACGAACCTGTAGTAATTGCAAACAGTGAAGGTAAACGTACGACTCCTTCTGTTGTCGCTTTCGTAGATGGCGGTGAACGTAAGGTGGGTGATCCTGCAAAACGTCAGGCTATTACGAACCCTACACGTACAATCTTCTCTATCAAACGTTTCATGGGTGAAACTTGGGATCAGGTACAGAAAGAGGTAGGTCGTGTTCCTTATAAAGTAGTGAAAGGTGACAATAACACTCCGCGTGTTGACATTGACGGACGTCTGTACACTCCGCAGGAAATCTCTGCTATGATTCTTCAGAAAATGAAGAAGACTGCTGAAGACTATCTCGGACAGGAAGTGACAGAAGCAGTTATCACCGTTCCTGCATATTTCTCCGACTCTCAACGTCAGGCTACTAAAGAAGCCGGACAGATTGCCGGTCTGGAAGTAAAACGTATTGTAAATGAACCGACAGCCGCAGCTCTTGCTTACGGTCTGGATAAGGCTCACAAAGATATGAAGATTGCTGTATTCGACCTTGGTGGCGGTACATTCGATATCTCTATCCTCGAATTTGGTGGTGGTGTGTTTGAAGTACTTTCTACAAATGGTGATACTCACCTGGGTGGTGATGACTTCGACCAGGTAATCATCAACTGGTTGGTACAGGAATTCAAGAACGACGAAGGTGCTGACTTGACTCAGGATCCGATGGCTTTGCAACGTCTGAAAGAAGCTGCTGAAAAAGCTAAGATTGAGCTTTCTTCTTCTACAAGTACAGAAATCAACTTGCCGTATATCATGCCGGTAGGTGGTGTGCCTAAGCACTTGGTGAAGACTTTGACTCGTGCAAAATTCGAATCTTTGGCTCACGAATTGATTCAGGCTTGTCTTGAACCATGTAAGAAAGCAATGAGCGATGCAGGTTTGAGTAATGCTGATATTGATGAAGTAATCCTTGTTGGTGGTTCTTCTCGTATTCCGGCTGTTCAGAAGTTGGTAGAAGATTTCTTCGGCAAGACTCCTTCTAAAGGTGTGAACCCGGATGAAGTGGTAGCTATTGGTGCTGCTGTACAGGGTGCTGTTTTGACAGATGAAATCAAAGGTGTAGTATTGTTGGATGTTACTCCGTTGTCAATGGGTATCGAAACACTGGGTGGCGTAATGACTAAGTTGATCGACGCTAACACTACTATCCCGGCTCGTAAGAGTGAAACATTCTCTACTGCTGCCGATAACCAGACGGAAGTTACTATCCATGTATTGCAGGGAGAACGTCCGATGGCTGCACAGAACAAATCAATCGGTCAGTTCAACTTGACAGGTATTGCTCCGGCTCGTCGTGGTGTTCCTCAAATTGAGGTTACATTTGATATCGATGCCAACGGTATCTTGAAAGTATCTGCAAAAGATAAGGCTACCGGTAAAGAACAGGCTATCCGTATCGAAGCATCCAGCGGTTTGAGCAAGGAAGAAATCGAAAAGATGAAGGCTGAAGCTGAAGCTAATGCTGAAGCAGATAAGAAAGAACGTGAAAAGATCGACAAGCTGAACCAGGCTGACAGCGTAATCTTCTCTACTGAAAATCAGTTGAAGGAATTAGGTGATAAGTTGCCTGCTGACAAGAAAGCTCCGATTGAAGCTGCTTTGCAGAAGTTGAAAGATGCTCACAAGGCACAGGATTTGGCTGCTATTGATACTGCTATGGCAGAAATCAATACTGCTTTCCAGGCTGCAAGTGCTGAAATGTATGCACAGAGCGGTGCACAAGGTGGAGCACAGGCTGGTCCTGATATGAACGGTGGTGCCGGCCAGCAAGATAACAGCAAGCACGGAGATAACGTTCAGGATGCTGACTTCGAGGAAGTCCACTAATATCTATAAGTAAACTACTAATAGTATGTAATATAAAAAGCGGTAAATCATTGATTTACCGCTTTTGTTTTTATGTTTTTCCTCTGTTTATTATGTTATATTTATATATGTTTGCATTATATTTGCCACATTGTTGTCACGCGCTTTATTATGTGAAAATATGATTTTTAATTAACATCTTTATCTATATTAAATTTTAATACTCACTTTGTTGTCTTTCTGGGTAATATTGAATAGTCTATCTCTGCACGAATTGTATCTTTACTTGCGTTTTTTTACAATAAATATGATTGACTGGTAGATGCTTGTCCGGTTTTATTATCCATTCCTTAATTTCAAAGGGGTACAATAATAAGTAGCGAAAATAAAGTAAGAGTCACAGATTTCATGGCTCTTACTTTATTTTATTTATTCTATTCTTCTTCCAAATTAAGCCCTAATTGCATTGCCGATTCCTTTACTACTTTGTAAATTTGTGCCGATTCATCCAATGGATTTAAACTTGTGGTTTTAGCCTTAAAAGAGATTTCTATTTCCAAACCATTATTTTTGAGAGGAACAACAAAGCTGGAGAATAAATCAGTCCAACGCTCAACCGGTACTTTTCCAGAGACTTTGATGGATTTAAATTTCCGTAACTCGTCTACAGGTTGGGAGGGGGCTGTATGCTCCGATTTTTCTCCTGTGGGTGAATTCCAAGCACTTGACTGTTCATCGGTAGAACTTTCTTCAGATTTTGGTTGATTATTAATAGATTTGTCCACTAACCAATATTGCGGATCGGTAACATCTAAGAATGGAACAGATTCATGATGATAAATGTGATTGTAGTTTCCTTGTTCGCCACAAGCTACATTAAAATCACCATTCTCGCAATACCTTTGAATACTTTGGCTGACAGTTTCCACTCCACAAATCATGGGTTTGTCATCAAAGCGTAGAAAGGCCTCATATAAGTCGTTAACTTGTATGGGTTGCTCTATTGTAGGGTATAAGCCACTGCTGCGTAAAGTTCCGAGTCCAATTGACTTTTCAAGCAGCCATTCTTCTGCTTTTATATTGTTAAAAAGATTGCTACTTAGTTGCGTGTTAAAATCTTGTGCAAAATCTTTAATCTCGATTTTCTCTATTCCCTCGCTAACAGAGTATTTACATACAATATTATAAGCTGCAATAAGTAAAGCATTTGCTTGTTTATCGTACTCGGCTTTACGCTCTAAAATATCTTTCTTCTGTTCTGGTTCTATCTGCCCGCTATATTCAGCTTGTATTTTCGCACAAGCCAAATACTCAAGTAGCTTACTATGTAGCATACCTAGACCTATTTCAGAACATGCCAAATATAATATAGTATTTCTGTATATTCGACTACTATTACCTTTATTTTGGGCTATTTGCTCAACTTGCTTTTTGGTTTTGGTATTTATACTTCCTGGTTGTGTTGCATACTCAGGGCCGAGTATCACCAATGTAAGACTTTTTTGTTCAGGAATATCATTGGCTGGATTAACCAGTACCTTGATTTTTGATACATTACGGGTTTGTGCATTTAGTCGATTAATAATTTCTCCCGAAATATCCGCTTGACTTATTTCAGCTTTAGCCTGATTTACCAAAATATTGATATTAGGTTTGGATTGAAACCAATAACTGCGTGAACCAACATTAGTGGAATAGAGATAATGAGCTACTTGTTCCAATTTGTTTAATGCACTATTTACTTCACTATGATTAAATGCACTAGGTTTCAAAATACATAGTTTTAGTTCTTCAATAGTCAATCCTTTGTTTTGCAAGTTACCCAATGAAGCCATTAATATGGTAGTGGCTATACCTTGGGTCAAGTTATATTTGCCGATATTGTTGTTAGGATCTTCATTGTCTATTTTATAAGCATTGCTTGAGGTACCTATGACATCGGCATGAATCACTGTTTCCCACTGACTTCCCATCAAGCTGGTTATAGTACCTGTTAATGTTGGCAGATTACTAAGGTTGACATCCGAGGTATGGATTAATGCCTGGGTACCAGTTAATGATCCCCGTCGTGTCCACAAATCCTTCACGATGGATGCTAATAATCGTAATACTCCACGCGTACGCTGGAAACGAGAATCCTGTCCCCATTTTAAACGAAACATATCAATCAATTCCGGATGGAAGGGATAAGATTTGCGCATCTTATTAATATATTCCATGCGGTCGGCTTGATTGGGTAAATCGGAACGCCGATTATGATATGTATTCTTGTAACGGTTTAAAACAAGCTCTATCACTTGCGGATTCCCAATATTGTCGAATAAACGACGGCGAACGACTTCAAATATTTCTTCATCTTCGACGGGTTTTATACTTGTTCCAACTCGGACAATACGGTTTTCTAAGGCAGTCAGTATCTGTTGACCGATGGCCGATGAAGCAACTTCCGTTGCGCTAGCGGGTAATGTGGCAATTAATACGCAGCGAGGTACAGAAGATACCACTTCAGTCAGTGTTTGCATAAAACCAATAGTCTGATCGGATAGACTTCCTTTTCCTATCATGATTGCCGATGCTTTATTACAATAGTCTGCTAACTCATCAATTAGTATAAGAGCAGGGGCTGACTTTTCCAAAATAGGTCGAAATAAATTGGCTGCCGGTGAAATCCGTTCTATGTCATTCTTTTTAATTAAGTTGTATCCTTCTAAACCTCCTAATTGATAAGCCAGTTCTCCCCATAAGGTATAAATAGTGATTCCATCATCGGTGGTTCTGCCTTGTGATACATCAGTGGTGTTATTGGTAAACACTGCCACTTGCGCATTCTCAAACTGAGGGACTACTTTACTATCTAAAATATGTTGAGTATAGGCTGAAGAGAGCAGAGATTTTCCAGTTTTTGTAATGTGGTATAAAGAGATCAACGTATGTGTTTTACCACCTCCAAATCCTGTCTGCAGGGAAATTACTCGATTATCGGTTTCTTCGCCGTTCAACGCACGAACAACTCGGTTGGCTATATCGCGCAATCCGGCTGTGATATAGGTTTTTTCAAAGAACATGGTCGGGTTGCTATACACTTCTTGTCCGATGCCCATAGCCACTTCACTAAGGTTTGCTGCAAAAACAGATTCGTCCAGTGAGCCGTTGCGGATATCATAATGGGGATATACATTCGTATACCAGGCCGGTAGAAGGGAGTCTTCGGAGAAAGAAACTGTAGAAGAAGCTTCTGTAGTGACAAGTGTCTCTATTTGAATAGTCGGTTCATTTTCTCTATTTTTTATTGTATCTATTTCTGTTACTAAATCAGGCATCTGAAGTAATTTGGCTACTAGTTTCATAGTGCCAAAAGCTCTGTCTATCTCGTCTTCATCCAATGGCTGATAGTGGTTGCATTTATTACGTACTTCCTGTATCTCTTGCAGATAGCTGATAAGTTTATTTGCTTCTTTGCTATTTCCCAATTCATCGGTTAGCTCTTGTTTAAAGGCAATGGCAAAGCTTGAGAGATTGCTATAATCTACCAGTTGCTTACGGTCACTATCTGCGGATAGCGACTGAACAGCTTTATTCCAGGTGTTTTGTTTGTCCGGTTTAAGCCGTGCAAAGAATACGCCTTCCCAAGGCTCATCCTTAAATTTCTCCAGTAAGAAACCCACGACGAACGGACGCATGGCTTCAATAAAAATACTGAGTGCTTTGGATAAATTATCATTCATAATCATTCTGTATTTATTAAAATCCTAAATTCATTTGTGTAGCTTGACCGGTTATATCCTTCTGGCAAGACTGAATTAGTTCCTCACTATTAGCAAGTAGCTCATTTACTTGTTTAAGGTCATCTCCATCGGGGAGTAACTCTTTTAGGGAGGCCAATACACGCCAAAAACTATTGTTAGCTTCAGAACCTACCAGCTTAATAAGACGCAATAGTTTAGGACGATTTTCTTTAGACCATAGCATCATAGCCTGTTGAACTTGGTCTATCAATGGATCATTGATGTTAGTACCTTGTATTTCGCCCGTGATTCGTTCTGTGTAGGAAGCTAAATGTTGCTTATTCCCATCTTTAATAAGTAAATGATGATGGAATATGTCGCTAACATCTATATTCATTCCGATGCGTGTGAATTTTGCAGCATCATCAAAATCTGTTTCTCCCATACCGTTCATTTGCAACCAGCCAATGTAGAATTTGGTATATTCATCTCCTTCAAAACCTCTGAGCAAAGCATTGAAAGCTGCTGTTTTTGCTAGTTCTAAAAGTTCCGTTACAGTTACTTCGCTTCCATCAGCTTTTTCTACTTTTTCATATTTGCCAAATTCACTTACTGCTTGTCCAAAGCAAGCTGTTAATAGATCGGCGCCGCGGAAACCTAACCCATAAAGTTTTTCTACCTCTTTATTAACTTTTTCTTCAATGGCTCGTTTCACTTGTTTGAAGCTGCCATAACCAGAACGTTCGGAGGGGCGACAGGAAACGGTTACAGAAGATTCAAGTGCGGCACTTGCCAGTCCCAAACTTCTATTTGCCATTTCAGTATCCATAGGCCAGCTGCCTGTTATGTTCATGCGGGCACTTAGAATAGAATTACACAACGTGGTCCATGCTTCTGTTGTTTGGTGAGCAAACATTATACTGACAATATCAGACGTTTGTTGTTCTATTGCATCAAATATATCTGTGAGCTTCTTTTCAAAGTATAATTTAGCTTCTAGTTCGCTATTGTTATGATGATGTTTTAGCGCAGTACATTCCTCTGACTTAGGTGTTTGTGGTGTTGAAAAGTTTAATGAATATGTGTCATTTAATGTTCGCTTTAGCCAAACATAGAAAAAATCTGATATATCAGCATACGCAATTGCATCATAATATGGAGGGTCTGTAACCACAGCGGTTAGTTGTTTTTCTCCAAATTGGTTTCTTTCTCCACTCGATGCGTTTTTTAAATTAGTACAAAAAGAAGAATTACTTTCTGATTCGATATATCGCAGTATCCATTCGAGCTGATTTGTTGCGCTACCTGAACTGCTACAAAAAGGGTTGGATTCCGGATAGTCGAAAACCATTGCAATTGCTTGTCTACTGAATGGAGTTTGTATCCCTTCTCTGGCAACATCCCATCTTCCCAATGATGTGTTTACAACAGCAATTCGATCAATCCAGATTGCTAAGTAAGTGTAAAGAGCTTGAGTGTATTGTGTAGGCTCTATTTTGTTTTTTAAAAGAGAGAAGTTTTTGGTAAATGATTGGAGCATATAAAGTTGGCGGCTAGAAAACATTTGATACCATTGATTTATTCCCCATCCACGACTGCTAATTAAGTCTGTTTGCTTAGTCATCATTTCTAAGGGTATAAACTCATTATGGTAATCAATATTGGGGAGTAATAAGTCTATGGATGGAAGTTGATATTTTTTTCCACCATGAGACTCTACTATAGTTGCAATAAATTTTTCCTTTAACTGGGATTCACAAGACTGTTCTTTTACTTGCTTAGAAGTTGTTACACTACCACAACATGGACAAGTTAGGTTTCCTGTTTTGTTCCATCCTTCTTTTATAGGGCACGTTCCTTCCTTAATCTCGAATTGAATATCTGTCCCATTAATGACAGGATTCAAATACACCTTTTTCGATGAAGTATTTGCCAAATAAAACTGCTTCAATAAAGGAACTTCTGCTTTACAGCTTGGATTAGAGCAAGTAGCAGTTCTTGCCCAATAGTAAGCGATTGGTTTGTTCCCATTCTCATCTGCAGGATATAAATACCCTACTTCTTTCTCTGTCATAGCTAATAATTGCTTGGCATAATATTCCACATCAAAAGAAAGCCTGTTGGGAATATCAATAATGCCGTTACAGATAGAAATTCCCTTGGTAATGAGTATGTCTATACCTTCTTTCCCGTAAATACGACGAAACTCCTCTTCTGTATATCGTATGGGCTTACCATATTTCTGTGGAAACTCTACACTTCCTTTTTCAATGATATGAGCAACCGGATTAATATCATTGCCATAACTGCGACATCCTAAACGTGCTGCTTCTAAAGGTATAGCGCCTCCACCCGCAAATGGATCGAACACACTTGGCATCTGTTTTTGAAAACAATCAATTGCAGTTTGTAGCGTAACCTCCTTTTCTTTTATGATATCAGTTTCTAAATGACGGTCTATACAACTATAGAGATTGTTTTCAGCTTCTTCAATAGCTTGATAGGCAGCATCAAATGATTGACTTAACGAAATGAAAGAAGCATTAGGATTCTGTCCTGCATTGTATGCAACCCAGATTAACTTTCTTGCTTTTGTCAAAACAACCTTATCATTCTTACTTTCCCATTTTATCAGGCAACCTTCACTTAACTGCTCTTTCGAAGCTGTATTTTTGCCTTTCAACATATTAGCTTGACAGACTGGAGAAAACTTGCCTATAAACATCAGCAAACGATTGCGCAGATTGTCCGGCATTGGATCGTATATGGCAGTATATGGAATATCCGGATAAGGTGCATAAAGTGGATCGTTTCCTAACAACTCCTGTATAGCATCTTTAAAAGCCTGCGGACATTGTTCATCTAATGGGTCTGGTACCAGACTGGCAAAGATTACAGCCCTGCACACAGGAAGTGGACGGCGTGCCCACCATAAATGTAAAGTAGAAATGTGCCCGTGACGAATAGATTTATCACGTACACTTTCGGCCGATATTTCTTTAATCGGCATAGCTACCTCTATTAGCTTTTTTGCTTTTGTCATATCTATGTTTTCTTATTTTTCAGTTTTATTTCTCCATTCATCCAGTGGCAGGTAGTATTGTACTCCTTTGTCTTTCCGTTCAAAGATTAGCTTCTTGGCTGGGTTTTGAATACGGTGCAATTGTGGTTTAGATTTGCAATTCACTACAATATAAAGCCATGCACTGTTTCCTAGTTGTGCCAACCGGTTCATTTCATTCTCCGACAGCATAACTCCATCGATCCCTGAACGCCCTTTGACCTCAATATACCGTTTAATATCCAACTTGTTGATGCTCCGGATATCATATCCTAAGTTTTGGCTGGAAACATCTTCCGCTTGCCATTCATTGACTGCCTCATATTCGATAGCCATGTTCATAGCTATGGCTTCTACTTCATCGTCTCTTTTCATACCATAATGTTGCTCATACTCCATTTGACTGAGGGGGACGACATAAGCACATCCCAATATTTCCGGAGCTTTGGGATTTATTTGAACCATTTGCTCCATTTCGCGTATGCGTTCATCTTTTTTGCGAAGTAGTTCTGCTTTTCGTTCCATCTTATGCAGCAGCTTTTCCTGTATTTTTACATCTCCCAATAACACCTTACCTTGCAATTCATTAATCTCTATGTCCAAATCCATGATAATCTGACTGAATGCAGTCTGCAAATATTCTTTCCGCTTTGTAGCATCTGATTCTACAATCTCTTGCGTAGAGGTGAACAGAGGCAAGGTGATATTCTCGAATGCCCATTCGGTGACTTCTTCATTACCTATAACAGCAGGAGGAGTGATTTGCTTGGCAAATTGAAGGGGTGCATGCAGATCCAGAAACTTAGCCGGTGAAGTTGCATGAAACACTCCATTATTAGTTTGATAGACAAAACTAAGTTGCTCATTAGCTATACTGTCGTCTCCTTTGTTAGGTCGGTTATCTGTGATTTGATTTTTAACGTAAAAAGCAAAATAGTCTTCAGTATCTTCCGGTGAAACAAGAATCGTACCTTTCAGCATTTCGTCTCTGAAAGAATCGCGTACACAATCAATGAGTGCATCAAACAAAGCGTTACCCGGATTGATATAGTGTACCTTACCCAATATGGCATTGGTGTTCTGATAGTCCAGGAATATGTGCTTATCGAAACAGAACAATAATTTATTGATATTTTCAGCATAGATGTTATAATCATCTTTTAGACGTTTGGAAAGTATATCCGGAATGTTTTCCATTTGATAAATTCCGTCCTGTATCATCCTATATTTGCCACCTAAATAGCTGAAAGTCCTTTCAAAAAACAGACGAATATAAATCGGTTGCAATCGTTTCTCGTCAGAATGTTCTTTGAGGATACGGGCATCTTTATAATCGACTTCACTATGGGCGATTACTTTTTGTTGTTCTTCTATCTTATTCCGAAATACTTTCTCAATGATGGTTTCATCCTGCTCTATAAACTTATCAAAGGAAGATTCTTTTCCATCAAAGACGGAAGCTATAATAGCATCCAGACTGACATCCTTCAGTACATCTTGAATAACATCATAAACGCGGTCATCACCCATGCTTTGACGAATAATATCCAACTTTATCAGTAAACGGGACAATACTTGCCCTTCCCGAGTGTTGTCCGCCACCATATTGAAGACCAGTACATCATTTTTCTGTCCATAGCGGTGGATACGTCCCATGCGTTGCTCTAAACGATTAGGGTTCCATGGGATATCCCAATTTATTAGCAATCTACAAAATTGAAGATTGATACCTTCGCCTGCAGCATCAGTTGCAATGAGTATTTGGGTTTCAGGAGACATGAAATCCCATTGTGCCTGGCGGCGTTCATCAACCGATAAGCCTCCATGAATGACTGCTACCTTATAGCCGTTATTGCTTAGGCGTTCTCTCAAATAGAGCAATGTGTCTTTGTGCTCTGTGAAAATAACGAGTTTTTCACCATTGATAACTCCCTGACTTTTTAAGAGTTCTTTTAGCTCAATGTATTTCTTTTCTTCTTGATTTTGATTGTACAGGCTGTTCGCCATTTCATACAGCCGTTTCACTTCTTTAGCTTCGGTCTGTATCTCTGCTAAACTTTTTGAAGTGGTGAACAGTTTGAATTTTCGAGGGTCAGATAGGATACCATCCAACGCATCCCGTTCATCGTCCTCCAGGTCATCATATTGGTCAATACTATCCACATCCAGTTCTTCTAACTTTTGACGTTGCTTCCATATATTAGGATTCTTGCTGACTTCATCTACTATGCCTTGTAGCGCGATCCAGCGTTTGTATAATGTATTTTTGATCGCAAAAATAGAACTAACCAATCGTCGTTGCATTACAGCCAAGGCTAAAGACACATGAATGTTCCTTGTTTCGGTTGCTTCTTCTTTTTGTTTGGTCAGATAATTGGTTACATTATCATAAAGTCGCTTCTCTTCTGGTGTCAATTGAAAAGATACAGTTTTAGTATACCGATCCTTGTATAGATTGTTGCCATTCCAGTCTTTCATGTCCTCCTTTAATCGGCGTATGAAAAACTTATTCAGCCCATCTTTACTTAATTCTTTTACTCTGTCGGCAACAATATCCTCTGTTGCAAAGATATCTTCGTCTAATAATTGAAGAAGTTTCTTGAACGTATCAGTTCTTCCTCTATGTGGGGTAGCTGTCAATAGCAAGATATGCTCACATTGTTGCGAAAGTAAATGTGCAGCTTCATATCGCTTTGACTTATATGTTTTTTGCCCATATTCATAAGCCGATAGCTTATGAGCCTCATCAAAGATGACCATATCCCAGTTTGTATTGCTGACAATGTTCAACACATCCTCCCGGCAAATGAAATCAATAGAAGCTACCACTTTATTTGCCGAGCGAAAAATGGTAGGGTCAGCATTAAAAATACTTCTATTGACAAGCGTAAACGGAATATTAAATTTTACTCCCATTTCATCTTCTTGCCATTGTTTGGTTAAACCGCCTGGGGTGATAATAAGTATGCGCTCAATGATCTTTCGCATTAATAGTTCCTTCAATAATAAGCCTGCCATAATTGTTTTTCCTGCACCTGTATCATCTGCCAACAGAAAACGTATCTTAGGTTGGGGAAGCAAAAATTTGTATACGGCTTCTACTTGGTGGGGTAGTGGATCTACCACACTACAATTGATGGCAAATAGAGGATCGAATTGATAAGCGGAATTTATTCGTTCTGCTTCTGCAAATAATACAAATTTACCCGGATCACCTTTAAAATTGAACTCTCCATCAGATGTCAATACTTCTAAGGAACTGAACTGTTCTTCTGTAATCACCTTGGAGCTGCTTTTATTCGTATTTACTCCTGTAAATTTGAGCGAATACATAGTTCCTAATTTCTGTATTTTGTTAACAACAACAGCTTCTGTTGGTATTAGGTTCTTTATTATATTTCCGACTTCAATCATTGTTAGAGGATTTTATAAGATCTTTTATGTCCATTTGAAGGACTTCTGCTATTTGAAATAAGACTTCCAAACTGGGCTGCCTTCTATTGCAAACATAAGAATTGACAATACAGAAACTTTTTCCAAGTTTTTCTGCCAGCCAGGTTTGTTTGATACCTTTTTCTTCAAGCACTTCTTTTATCCGATTCATGGGTTTGTCCATCACAAAATTCTTAATAGTTAAACAAAGATATAAAACAATCTGCTATAAAAAGAGAAAAGAGGATGATTATTTCTCTTGGGAGGGTAAAAAAGAGGTGGTAAAGTGTCTACTTAATATCCTTATTTCATGGTATCACAGGTCTGATATACTGTCTATTTGGATTAGAAAACTCTTCATACGAAAATGACGATATGCTCAGCTACAAAGTGCAATATCCATCTAATAGATAGAGGCATTTCGATGTTGAAAGCTGTGACAGATGAGTAGAGAATTAGCCACGAACTGACGAATAAGGAAATGAATACATAAAGACACAATGAAACAATGAACTGACGGACAGGGAGAATTAACAGCGGGTGGCTTTGCCAGTTAATTAGATTGTAGTGTCGAAATGAGTAGAGATGAATTATAATCAGGGAATGGAACAAAGAATAGCCACATTTACTTTTATTTTATATAACTTGGGTGTAACAGAATTTATTGAAGGAAGACCCTCTGGTGTTACTTGCGTCTCAAATGCATCCTATTAGTGTCTTTCTAAGATATTTATTTCCATGTATTACCTTTCGGGATTTATTTTATTGGCACTTTCTTCATTACGAGCCTAAATCCCTGCTAAGAGACTAATGCGGAAGCCGTGAGAGACGATTTCATATCCACTTTGCGTTCTACAATAATAGTAGTAGCTGACTACAGTTTGCTCTAGAGGATTGTTTGTGAGTTATTTTGAAAAGTACTTATTGCTAAGCTCATTCATTTTCAATAGGCATTCTACCTTGTGTATCTTTGCTGAATCGATTTCCATCTTCAACTGCCGTATTACATCCACACCCGTTTCATAGACAATTCCGATTAGTGCATCTTTTATAATATCTGGTCCAACACGGTTAAGAGTACGTCTATGTATTTGCTCTAATAATACTTCGGGGTCTGTCATGCCATTAATTATACACTTCAATGTATTTTTATAACTTTTTGAATCTGTTATTACACCATTGTAGACAGACATTCAACTTGGTAAATTTATAGACAAATTTTTTGTTTAAGTCGAATATCCGACGGTCATACTGACAAAGGTGCTGAATTCCCGTTACTCTTCCTGCCAGGGAATTGTTTAAATAATAGGAATTCTCTAACTTTAGTGAAAAATAATTTTCAAGAACTCGCCAAATAGGCATCCGATAGACTCTGGTACTTTTTATTGCAACTTAGCCTATTGCATTTTCAATTAATAAATTGCGAAATTAGTCTAATTTACTAGTTAAGATACCAAACTTCTCTTGAATTTTATCTCCATTCTCACCTAATATGCACACAAAAACACTATCATTGTGAACTTCAACCACAATTTTTCTCATGGGACATAAGATTTATGGCATAGATCACGGTAAATAAAAAAGTATTTGTGGCTCACATACTGAGACCACTTCACCAACAAGGATAAGAGTAGTCTTGTTTTTTATCTAAGCTTAGAAACAGGATTCAATTATAAAACTCGCATCTTGTAGTTTCCTACTTTACACAAAATAGTGGACGACGGTGTAAGATATCAGATAATTATAGCTGAATCCTGTTTCTTATTTATATAATATTTTGAGCACTTCCTATTAAACAAAACTGTATGGTGAACTTTTTGTCGTCATTATCTTCCCCAAAAGTATTTCTACTTTACCTTTTTTGTTAATTCATTTAATTGTTCTTGAGCTTTATATATTTCCAAACGTTCCTTGAGAAATTTAAAAATTGAAGGGTGAACGGAGAACTCGTTTATCTTATTCCAACCGTCCCCTAACGAGTATATCAGTTCGTTGACAAAAGCCTCGTCAGGGGTTATGTCGCTGAGTATTTCTCGCACATACACTTTGTGGTTAATAGAATGAAAATTACCCTTTGTATTTGGACCAGCGCAATACTTCCACAATTTCGCATCCTGTTTCCAGTAATGTACATTAACGCATGCAGCCAATGTTTCCTCGCTGCGACCTGCAGTTCTGAAGTCTTGCCCTTTCTTGATATTATACTTACTAGTTACAAATCGCATCAGTTTCCGGGTAAGTTTCTCTTCCGGTGGAGCTTCCTTACCTAGTTTCTTAATGTCTGAATAGAACAAGTCATGGGACACATTATCTGCATATTCGCGGATACGCTGCTTGCATAGTACCTTCGACTCATTGCTTTGCACCATATCCATAAGGTCATGGTATACCTCAACTGGTACTTGTACATTCTTTAATCCCACGAGTGCCCGGTGTATTTCCTCCATTTCAGGGAATACAAACTCACAAGTGTCATAAATGTTGTATGTGATACCATCCTTCTCAATGCAATAGATAAAGTTCTCGTTATATCCCTTCTTAAATGCAGGAATATGATATTCGTGCGATTCAAAATTCTCTCCCAAAACTGTAATCACGCCATCGTGAGTCAATTGAGGTTCCCCAACCTTGTAAGCTATCGATCCGTCTTTGGCAATGGTAAGTTGTACAAAGTAATACAGATTATTTTTCTTTTTCTCTGCATACGTGATGACGCATCCTTTGAAACGTTCTATCATATACTGAGGCAGTGCCTCCCTTATACAATAGTCCTTAATCAGTATTTGACGGAAGATATTCTTGATAGTGGCCGCCTCAATCTCAGATTTAATCATCACATCTTGGGTAGGAATTTTCTTTTCTATCAGTTCCATTTTCTCTTTCAAACGTCTATAATCCAAAGTTTGGCGTTCGCTATCAGAAAGTTTTTCCTCCTGGTCTTTGTCACCAACGATACGAATGCAGATTTGTTTCCTACTCTTGTCTTTCTCATGGTAACTTTCAAAGCTATTACCAAACAGCTTTTTGATATACTCCCTTGATTTCTGCTCTATCAAATTTCGTAACTTTTCCACATCTGTTTCGGTGGTATGACAGGCTATCTCAATCCATGAGGTAGAGAACATATCACGCAACAGTTCATCTTCTTTCCTGAACTCTGCATCCTGTGCTTTCAATAATGTAGGCTTTTTGTACTCTATTGGATTAACAGACACGTACTTTGAATAGGTTGTAAGAAAGTCCTGCAGCACGCTTCGAATAAGGTAAGCCTGCGATTCCTCAAAGTGCTCTATATCACCGAACCCTAGGAAAGGTATGTGGTTCTTGTTATCTTTTCTGAAAACAGACGGATGGTTATAGTATTCCTTCGTTCCCTTCTTTTTCTTGGAAGAAAAATAGATTCGTTTTTCATCAAACTCCAAATGATATACTAGAGAATCTTTCTTGTTCTTCTTTTTTATCTTGTCTTCCTCGGCAAAAGTCAATGTGCGCGCAGTCAAGAGATTATCGTAATCGAAACTTATATGCAGGCCCAACTCCTCACCCGCACTTCTCCCTTTATTATATATGCTGCTGCAAGTGCCACAAATCAGTTTACCATGGGCATAGCTCAAGGCTTTATTACGATTTGGAATCATTGACAACAATAGGTTCAGCATATTGTTAGTATAGATACCCTCATCGTAAGCAGGACGATAGGTAATCTGTTTAATTTTGACATTAACATCCTTCAGGCATTCTTGCAGCAGTGCCATTGTGAGTTTCTCCTTCTTGGATGAAGCAAATAGGAATATGCGGTGCTTGGATGATTCGCCAGGTTGTGTATTCTTAGCCATTTTGTTGAAAGCACAGATAGCACTGTTCGGGTACAAGCCTTCCAGTTTGCAATAAATACTTGTAATGTTGTCGAAGTCAACATTACCATATTCTATTTTGAAGAAATCGTAATCCTCCAGAAACTCTTTCCAGAGAAATTCCACTATCATGTGATTGGTCCTTATCTTTTCCATAGTTATTTAAGTTGTTAATCTATCAAGAATATTCTGCACGTTCTTGTCGATGACGGAACCTGTCTCAACATCTATCAGACCATTTATAACTGGTAACTGGGGATCACTTCCGAGGGTAAGTGAATGTGAGTAGTTACCAGCATATCGAGGCACATTGACTATGACATACTTGCCACCACAATCCTTTATCTTGCCTTCCCAAGCCTGTGCTTTCACATGCCTGTTGAAGTCACCATCCACCATGTATTTTACATCTACATACAGTCGGTCGTTCACTACCCAGTCGGCCCTCTCCCAAATCTCCTCTCTTGGTGAGCTTATGGTACAACCTGCGCTCTCCAATATAACCTTGAACACTTGCTCACCGAAATAGCCAGTGTAAACCTGTTGAATAATCTGTGGTGAGATGACCCATGCCTTGCCCTTCCATACAGTGCAATAGCCGTTCTTTTCGAAGTAGTCTCGTATGAATTGCTGCCTCATGATAGCATCCATGTGAACGCACGAGTCTGTATAGTTCAGGTTCATCTTCTTTACCTCCTCTGTTTGCGCATAATACATGCGCATAGAAGTCTCAATATCCTCCCTGTTGTCAAATTCTGGATGCTTCATCACATACTCGCGAATCTTATGCACCCTATTACGAGCCTGACGGGCATATTCGTCAGTACCCTTAAAACTAATACCTATCAATTCACTAATATGTCGTTCTCTACGGTGTTCTCGATTTTTGAATGCAATGTCAACTTCTGACTCTTTACCATTAATTCGGTCAAGTATATACGGATCTTCATCTATCGACTTGAGCACATGTTTCAGCAGCTCTGTCTGAACTTCTGGTTTTCTGGCGATAATCATAGAGTATGCCATATCCTTACCTATAGCCACATGGATGGTCTTGTTAAACACCGTCGAACGAGTGATACGTCCCAGTGCCTGTACTGCCCATTTTAAGCAGAAGGCATTATAGGCAGGTGTGCCTTTCAATGCTGCTTTTATTTGTATCTCTCTACGTTTTAACATTTCGGCTAGGTCATCAAGTATACGATGATGTCTTCTGCGGAGCAAGTCACGTTGGAAGTCAGATTTTTCTTTCAATACCAATTGGTTGTCAGTTCCCAGAATACTTAACGAGATGCAAGCTTTGAGGTAGTCATCCACATCCAACAGAGGGATAAAGTTCGTAGGCTTATCCATAATGATACCATCAAAGTTGCAGCGAGTGTCCTTGCGGTCTTTTGTATTTGGGGCTTCCAAACAGTGTTTCTTTCGGTACTTGGCATCGGTATCAAACAGATAGTTCACGCCTACAGCGCCAGACTGGTAGCATACAAAGCAGAACATCTTTAGTGCTGGCTGTTCGGCCAACAGTTTCTCTACAGCCTCCAAGTCATCCTTGAAATACTCACCACTCAAGAAACAGACGTTCAATTCAGGATAGATATCCGCGCGCCTTCTTGTTGTTTCATCGTCAATAACATGCTGGTCCATGACGTTAACTCCAAATGTCTCGCCACGCTTTGTCACTCTTGCCTGCTGCAGTATATTCAACACTTTCTTTATCCCTATACTACTCTTACCTGTATATGAGAATGGCTGGAAGTACAACCATGCTCTGGCTTCAGACTTCTTCATGAACTTCATATAATGATTCAACATATTCACTATTCGAGCAGAGTTGTTCTTGTCAAACTTGTTCTTACCATCCATCACGAAGTCTAAACAATCCTTCAGTGCTGAACTGCACTTACCGAGGTAATCCTCCAATATTTCTTTTGGTCGAGTCTCTTCTTCATTGTAGAGAGAGAACTCCACCTTTGGGTTTGCATAGTTGAGAGCAATATATTCTTCGATCTTATGCAAAGTCTCATTGCCCATCTTCTCCACCTTCACGCCTTGCTTTGCTATATAATTGAAATCATAGTTGTGGATAGGTGTCTGACAGTCAGCGGTAGCACTACACATTATCACCCGGTTGTGATTAACCATGTCCAACAGCACATTTTCAGGCATGCACCTCATTTCGTGATAGTCGAAGCAGCACGAATAGCGGTCGTTGTCATGAGAATATATCTCGATGAAGCTGATACCCTTGTCATAGATAGACTTGCCATCGGTTTCTTCACTGTTATTAGAGCGTGGAGTCTGGAAAGTGGTTCCGTTGCGTAATTCTTGCAGTGCAGAGCGATACTCCGTATTGCCTTCGTTTACGCCCATATATTTAATAATGTGGTAAAATGCCAAATCACCCTCCAAATCAACAGCTGTATTTGCGCCTTTTTTCTTACGCAACTCGTTTTCTATTGAAGCATACACTTCTGCATGCTTATCCACAATTTGTACAAAGTCCTTCAAGAAGAGCATTATGCGGTTTGCCACGAATGATAAAGTTTTGTCATTTTGGTCTTTAGTTTTCTTCTTCGTGAGCAGGTAGGATGTGTATTCCTCCTTATTATTGTGAACAGAGAGAACAACATTCTCAGCAGAGAAAGTCTGGTCTTCGTCGTAAAAGATAAAGTTGCCATGATTTACATTTTCCTCCAACTCAAGCCCGCTCAATATTTTCTGAGGATTAATGCCATCAATCAACTCTTTCTTTTTCGTCCTTATTGCCTCCAACATGTCCTGAATGTTCATCTTGTGGTCTGCCCATTCAGGCATCTTCTGCATATCCATCACTTCTTGGTAGTGCTGACAGATAAAGTAGCACAATCCCCAGAAGTTAAAACGTCTTCTGCGACCACACTCACAATCAAACAGACGCTTCATTGCAGCCTCCTTCACACGATCAGACTCATCAATAATTACCAATGAGTTCTTTATATGCTTCCAGTAAGGCTGTGTACCTTTACGTACCAACTTTGGCGATGCCGTGGTATGCAGCTTTGAGGCAGTCAGCACGATAATCTTGCTCTTGTAAAATAATAGTTCTGGATATAGTTCTTCCAGAATCGGACATTCTGTGAGTATATGAGAGGCTATTACCTCATCAGTCTCCTTCTTGTATTTCTGTCGGATAGGAGTAAACACCTTTCTGCGTACTTTCTCCATCAGACGCAGGCGGTTCTTGCCAATTTCCTCAACCATCTCGTCCGTAACATCGGTGTACGAGTATAAACGTTTCAGGTTTGCAAATGTCCTTTCACCTTGAAACAGTTCGTTCCCCTCCATCTTCATACGGATATCAGGGTCGGTGAAGGCACGTTCCCACTGCTCCTCTTGTGAGTACACACGTAAGATGTCATGCTTCTTTAGTTTGAGACCATTCTTTTTTAGATTCTTTTCAATATCCTCGATGGTAGCATCCAACTGTTTCTTGGCATCAGTCACATAGATGATACGTCTAGCATCTTCCTTCTTCAACTCCTCAGCCATCATCTGGCAGGAGTTATACGTTTTGCCAGCACCAGTAGGCAATGGCATTACAAACAGGCCGCGATTAGGTTGTGCAGCCCTAAGCAGTTCTTCGAAAATATAATTGGTGTTTTCAGCCATGTAAATTACATTTTATAAGGTTACGGGATAAAAGTACGAAAAATAGTTCAGCTTCAGAAAGGAATCAAACGGAAATCTGAATACTTTCAAAGAATCTATCTTTGTCACAAGCGCAATTCATAGAAAAATACTATATTTGTAAAAACAGAGGTTGTACCTATTAAAATAGATTATCACAGATAATCACTACCTATTTGCCGATACAGAAGTTCACCTGTTTTCTATTTAATTACAAAGGTGTGAAAATCCGTGAGATTTTCGCCAAAAATACAAATGTAAAGAGCTTTCACGAATATATTTTGTTGGCTAAAAGAAATAGGAGAAGAAGAAATTTTAAAGATAGCTTCTTGGTGAAGCCATTTCTTTTCTTCCCTTTGTTTGACTTTACTTTAATGGACTTATATATGATACGGGGGTAAAGTAAAGGTAATCCTTAATTCCGCAATATTTGGTGGAAATATGTATTTGGGCAAAATAGGAATAGTTATGCTTAATGAACATTATACTTTGGATGCATAATTATTTTTTTTCTTGTAACATATCATTAAATAAATAAAAAGTGGTATATTCGCATATTATATGATATATTGCTTATGACAAAGAATACGATGGGAACCAAGTTGCCCAGAAAATTGGAGCAGAAGATGCAAGTGGTAGGAGAGCAGATTAAGCTGGCCCGCTTGCGCAGAAATCTGAGTGTGGTTCAGGTAGCAGAACGGGCTACCTGCTCTCCGCTTACGGTGTCCCGAATAGAAAAAGGCGTACCAACAGTAGCAATAGGCATCTACTTACGTGTGCTGTATGCTTTACAGCTTGATGATGATATTCTGTGGCTTGCTAAAGAGGATAAACTAGGAAAGGCTTTGCAGGATTTGAATCTGAAGACAAGAGAACGCGCATCAAAAAAAGAATAAACGATGAAGAAATTGTATGTATATGCCGATTTCGACTGGCTCAAAGAGATAGAACTCATTGGTGAGTTAGGCTACGAATCCCTTCGTGGCTCAGATAGTTATAGCTTTACCTTCTGTGATGAATGGTTGAAAAAGTACCGGGTTTTGTTCTTGAGCGATGATCTGAATAATTACCCAGGTCAGCAATACACGCAGCCAGGGAAAGATATATTCGGATGCTTCTCTGATGCTTTACCGGATCGTTGGGGACGTACTTTGCTGCTACGTCGCGAGCAGATTTCGGCAGCAGAAGAAAATAGATCGGTACAACGACTGTCATCTTTTGATTTTCTTACCGGTATCGATGACTTTTCTAGAATGGGCGGTTTTCGCTTTAAGGAATATAAAAATGGAGAATTTATAAATGTAAGTGAGTCATTGAAAATTCCGCCTCTGACAGATCTCCGGGAGTTGATAACGGCCAGTACGGAGATTGAGAAAAGCGAAGAAGAGAACATTCTTCCGGAAAGTAAGTGGATTGCTCAACTCGTAAAGCCGGGTTCTTCCTTGGGGGGGGCAAGGCCAAAAGCAAGTGTGGTTGATACGGATAAAACTCTATATATTGCTAAATTTTCTTCACGCAAAGATGATTACGATGCTGGGCTTTGGGAACATTTTAGCCATCAACTTGCCATGAAAGCAGGAATAAATGCTGCAACAACCAAAGTTTTGTCCAACGGGGAGAAATATCATACATTACTTTCCCGACGCTTTGACAGAACTCAAGAGGGGAAACGTATTCACTTTGCATCAGCAATGACATTATTAGGGCTTAATGACGGAGATAATGCTGCTACAGGCTATGGTTATTTGGATATTGTTGACTTTATTATTCAGAATTGTACAAATGTGGAAGACAATCTGCAGGAACTTTACCGCCGTGTAGCTTTCAACATCTGTATCGGTAACAGTGATGACCATTTTCGCAATCACGGTTTTCTTTTGACCGCAAAAGGATGGACATTATCGCCTGCATACGATATGAATCCCACTCTGAATGAATATCAAAGTTTGCTTATTTCATCAGCTACTAATAAAGCAGACCTTCGTTTTTTGCTTGGTGCTTGTGAAGATTATATGCTTAATCTCAAAATTGCTGAAAAGATTATTTCAGAAGTAGTTGAAGTCGTGAGAGGCTGGCGAGAATTGGCGATGCGATTGGGAATCTCTAAAAGGGAGATGGATATGTTTGGTGGAATGTTGGATGAACGCTACAAGCAGGTAAGATAACAAGAGATCTGATTGGTGAGTAATGGGAATACAAGGCACTTCTCTGGCTGAGGTTTAATAGGATTTCATTTTTTCAAACCTCGTCGCGCTTCTTTCCAGAGCTTATCATTGATGATAAGGTCGTAGCTGACAAAATCTAGTGATATGGATTTTATTCGTAGGGATATGCTCGGGCAACAAGACTATAGCTTCTCCTATGGTCAAATGATAATCCTTCAGATTGATTTCAAGGTTGATGTATCCTTTTCTGCATATAAATAGTATAGCAGAATAGGCGCATATATAATTAAGGTACCTGTGGAAAGGTTCCATCGCTTTCCCAGAATATTCATTCTTTATTTTCTTCAACCGCAAGGTGCTTTTGGCAAACAGAGTATAGGTTTACATTCATTTGCATAACGATTGTTTTTTTATAAATAAACAAGTAATTTGGACCGTTCCACTATATTACCATTCAAAAAATGTATGAAATGACCAATCTGATGACTTTTAGACCTTTATTAGCCTTTAGCGGACCTCTATCTTTGCACTGTAAAAATTAAAAGGATTATCAATTTAATAAAAAAGGATAAGTATGAAAATGAAATTAATGGCATTGGCAGTTTTGTTTTTACTAGGCAGTAAAATGGGATGGGATTAGACTGATGCTTCTCGTTTTACCAAGGAAAAGAATAATCGGGTTAAAGAGTATCTTCCCTTCGATAATGAAGATGATTTCAGGGATGTCGGGCGGAGTTTATTGCTACAATCGATCAACCTGCGATTTTAAATACCGACGGATCAGTGGCTTTTGACATGGATGGAATTTCTTGAATAAGGATGCCCCGGCAACCGTCAATCCGAGTTTATGGTGGTAAAGCCAGTTAAACAAGACTCATGGCTTGTTTGAAGTGCTTCTGGGTAAAATCTACTAGATACACGGCTTTGATTTGACTAACATGACATTTGTCCGGACTAAGCAAGGTTAGGTGATAATAGATGTGGAAACATCTAATGCTACAGCGCAATCCGGATATGACCTGGTGGTAAAGCATCTGGGCGACTTGCCGGAGAAAGCCATAATATTTTCATCTGTCTGATTCTAAATCGGTAAATATCGAGTTCTCAGTAGTTAAGAATATGGAATGTTGGTTGCAGGGGTAATACAAATTATACAACAATCGAGTATTGGAATACTTGTAGGTAATGTGAAATAAGCAACCTTGATATGACACCTGAAGTAAAGGTGGGCTATAATGCTGCTGAAATGAAGAAAACAGTGAAAGAGATGCTTCGATATATGTCCGGTACTAGCTGGGAGCATGATGTTGTAATGACGCTTTCCGATTATCAGTAAGTATATGCTAGATTGTTTTTATTATTTTGTGGACTATGGATGTGAGCCGAAGGATATGCGAGGAGTTGATTATCGACTGAATATAGGGTGATTTTAGTATAAGTTAGTTGATTTACTCGAACGATTCAAGCAGAAGAAAGCTTTGGTTGTGTGCTATGTAAACTGTTGATAATCAGATCCTGTTCCTTTCGAGGAGGTCAAATGATTCCGATAAGGAACTAATTTATTATAAATTAATAAGAAAAAAGCGTGCAGCTCAATGAGTTGCACGCTTTTGTACTTTTGTATTTTGGGGATTCATGGTTGTTATCTTACAAAGAAAGAACCAAATCTGCTAAAAGAACGGCTGTTTCTGATTCATTTTTTTGTGCATCTTTGGGCTTCCATGCTACAACGAACCGTACAGATGCGGATTTCACCTTATAACCTCTTTCTTCCCACTCTGATAATGTGTCTTGCATTTTTAATGATAACCTTGCTACAGGTTTATTAGTTGATGAGCTATACAAAAAGAAATCATTATAATTCAAAGAATCTCCACCTCTTAATGCTAAAACTTCCTGCTTACGTTCTTTGAAGAATCCTAGATAGACATCTTTATGAGAGGGTTGTAGTACAATTTCTTCGGGCATGTCATACTGTCGTTGGTCGACAAAATATCGGTCTGTACTTAAACGATTAAAGCAGTCACCGTTCGTATGTATAAACAGCCGGTTTTTCGCACGAGTTATTCCTACATAGTATTTGCGCATCAGATAGGCATCTTTTGAATAATTATCAGATACTAGTATATACACGTCGTCAAACTCTCTACCCTTGGCTTTATGAATGGTTGATACCACTACTTCTGCTCCTGAAACATCACAAAAGTCTTCCACCGATGATTCAAATACAAACTCTTTGAAGTCACAGAGGTATTTTGCTTTGTTGGTTTGTTCAAACTGCTCTACACAACGCTTTACATATGTCAGACTTAGACTACCATCATAAGCAGAAAAGGTTGCATGTTTGGCTTCCTCCCATAATTCTTCTGGAATTAGAGGCGTTTTTGCTCGTTTGTCTATATACCGCAAGAGATACCTTATTTCGGCCATATTCCAGAAGCGCAAACCGTCCATCGACTGTATTAATTTGCTATTTATGCCATGTTTCCGCAAAAGAGCCATCAGGATAACAGCCTCTTCGTTTGTTTGGGTGAGTACACACGAAGTACCTTTGTCTTTATGTTGAAGTAATTTTTCAACGAGCGGCTGATACATATACTTTGATTGATGGCGTGTTACTTCGACCCAACCCTCTTCTTTTCTCATGGAGATAATTGGCGTACTTTTTATTCTTTTATCAATGGTTCTCAAGAATCCGTTGGCAAAATTCACCGGATGGTGTGCACTGCGGTAATTTTCGGTCATCTCGACAAATTTACTTCCGCTTTCTTGTGTTAGTCGGTACATATAGTCAGAATCAGATCCACGGAATTCATAGATGTTTTGGTCATCATCTCCCACTGCTATCACACGCATTTCCTCGTTGTTGGCCATCAAAGCCCTTAACAGTGCATATTCTTCGACTCCCATATCCTGAGCTTCGTCTATGACCAGTACCGTCTTGCCTATTTTGTTTGGCTCTACTTCTCCTTGACAGATCATTTCGGCTGCTTTTGCAACGACACTTTTTGCATCTTCAAGATTTCCTATCCGCCCCAAAAGGTCGAAACAATAGGAGTGGAATGTCTTTATTTCAATAAAATGGGCTGCATTGCCTATCAATTCCATGAGTCTCTGTTTGAATTCAGTAGCCGCTGCCCTTGAAAATGTCAACATCAGAAGTTGCTCGTGTTTTACGTCTTCAAGTAGCAGAAGTGAGGCAAGTTTGTGAACCAATACTCGTGTTTTTCCGCTGCCTGGTCCGGCTGCAACCACAATGCAACGTGAATCCTTATCGGAAATAATCTCCATTTGACGTTTGGATAGCTGCCCGAACAACTGCTTGTATTTCTGTGGCGTCAAGTTACGTTGTATTTCGCTTACTCTGTCCCCTTTGAAGTATTTTGTAATAAACTTCCTGTAATCCATTTGGAAATAGTCTTGAACATATCTCAAGGCTGTGTTGTAATCCCTAACCATCAGATTAGCATATTCGCCCACAATATGTACTTGCTGAATCTTCTGTTTGTAGAATTCGTTGAGCATCCGGTAATCATCCTGCTTGTATCTCGATTTGTTGTCCTTTATTCTTTGGATATTCATGGCGTTATAAAGAACCAAGAAACCGCCTTCAAGTTTTAGCGCACCGATTTTTGATAAGTACAGAAGTGCTTCTTCCACGTCTTCCAATTGAATGTCATCAAGTCCGCCAAAAAGGGATTGGGGGCTTGATTTTATTTGATTCAGAAGTTCTACTACAGAAAATTGGATAGCCTTATTGGGTGAATTTCCTGTTTCCGTATCTGAGGCGATCCTGTATAGCCATTCTATGGCGAAACGACTTATTTCCAATCGTTTTTCAAAACGCTTGATGGTTGATTCCAAGTCTGCCTGACGACTTATTTCTATATTACGAACTGCATCCTCTTTTTTGCGGGTATAGCCCTTGACGGTGAGGAAATAGAGTAGTGTCCGAATATCTTTTTCTTTGGATGTATTGATCCCGTTATTTACTGCATTGTCATTCAGTTGCTTGCATGATATTCTCAAGGACTCGTCAGGAATATGGCTGAGGATATATTGTTCAAGTTTTGCAAAACGTTCGAGGAGTGTTTGCGACTTTCGTTCCGAGTCACCTGCATCCAGTAAATAAGCAGATATATCTTTGCTGTCTGCCAATATGCCTTCTTGTCGCATTCGTTCCACTACGGATATTACTTCTCTTTTGCTTATTCCCAAAATGTCTGCCAGATAATCAATCCGTGACTCTGCTTCTGAATCTTGGGCTTTGGCAATGTGTTTTTGGGATATCAATGATTTGATGATTCGGACTGCCTTTTCTATTTCGTCACGGTCGAAGAGTAATGACATTGATATACGCTTTCTTGCTTCATCCATATTCTTTACCGTGATGCCTGTGGCATATACGTGAGGCACATTATTTCCTCTTATCAAGTATCCGCTTTGTTCCAAAGCTGCTAATGCTGTTCGTACGCGGGTTTCAATATCAGATACCGAATCGTCCCATCCTGCCTGCCGGGCAATTTCCAATGCAGAACAGCTGACTTTCATACGTTGTCTGGTAAGGTCTTTTATGGCTTTCCATACCTGTTGTATTTCACTGATGCTTAGTTTTGTTTGGTTTAATAGTATAAAATGCTTGTCCAAATCATTGTCACTATAAAGCACATAACAACGCGCGCTGAGGCTGGGATCACGACCGGCTCTACCTGCTTCTTGAACGTAGTTCTCCAGCGAATCGGAAATGTCATAATGTACGACAAGACCGACATCTTTTTTGTCGACTCCCATACCAAATGCAGACGTAGCTACGATGATGTGTACTTGGTCATTCATGAATGCGTCTTGGTTGGCAATTTTTTCATCTGATTCCATTTTACCATTGAAAGGTAGTGCCTTATAACCGTCACGAGTCAATTTGGTTGCCAGTTCTTCAGTCCGTTTGGTACGTGATACGTAAATGATTGTCGGACAATTGGATTCAGCCACAAGTTCTCTTAACTTTAAATATTTATCATTGTCACTATCGGCATGTATGACGGAATAACGCAGATTTGTTCTTGAGGCTGTTGATGCGAATAATTCTAAGTCTAAATTTAATGTTTGTTTGAAATAGTCGCAGATGTCTTGTACTACTTTTTGTTTTGCCGTAGCCGTAAAGCAGGATACGGGTATTGGATTCTTGCATTTTTTCTTTTGCTGGTATTCTCGGATGAATTTACCTATGTAGAGATAGTCAACCCTGAAATCCTGCCCCCATGAAGAAAAGCAATGCGCTTCGTCTATCACAAATCTTACAACATGGCGTGCTATCAATATTTTCTCGATAGTTTTTGAACGAAGCATTTCGGGAGATATATACAAAAGTGAGGCTTCTCCGTCTTGGACTCTTTGTATGGACAGTGCTCTTGTGATGGGGTCTAACATTCCATTTATGGTCACGGCATCCGTGATGCCTCTATCGGCAAGGTTGTCTACTTGGTCTTTCATTAGTGACTGCAAGGGGGAGATAACAACCGTAAGCCCATGCGCAGAACGTCCTGCCATGAGTGCTGGTAACTGGAAGGTAAGTGATTTGCCTCCACCAGTAGGAAATATCGCCAGCAACGATTTGCCTTTTACCGCAGCTTGAGCTGCTTGTTCTTGCAGTGGCTCGCCTTCGTATGTTCGAAAGCGTTCATATCCGAAAAATATTTTTAAGTTATGAAGCACGTCCAGTTGCGTATTGCAGTAGTCACAGCCTTCCCGGCAACTGGTGTGGCGCAGGAGCTTTACAATAAATTCCACTTCCGGATAATTGTAAAGTACCCATCCGGGAGTGATGGAACGATAATCAGTAGTATCAATTAGAGCCAATGCGTATG
>OGWS01000342.1_pt1 | contig 50139 bp, 49 predicted proteins | sample 1576111 | NCBI WGS metagenome assembly OGWS01 (sample SAMEA3541534, study PRJEB24748) | human gut metagenome | biome: human gut; feature: human-associated habitat; material: faeces | place: China | collected 2012
CGTTTACGGCGTGGACTACCAGGGTATCTAATCCTGTTTGCTCCCCACGCTTTCGCGCCTCAGCGTCAGTTAATGTCCAGCAGGCCGCCTTCGCCACTGGTGTTCCTCCGTATATCTACGCATTTCACCGCTACACACGGAATTCCGCCTGCCTCTCCATCACTCAAGACCAGCAGTTTTGAAAGCAGTTTATGGGTTAAGCCCATAGATTTCACTTCCAACTTGCCGGCCCGCCTGCGCGCCCTTTACACCCAGTAAATCCGGATAACGCTTGCTCCCTACGTATTACCGCGGCTGCTGGCACGTAGTTAGCCGGAGCTTATTCTTCAGGTACCGTCATTTGTTTCGTCCCTGATTAAAGATCTTTACAACCCGAAGGCCTTCTTCAATCACGCGGCGTTGCTGCGTCAGGGTTTCCCCCATTGCGCAATATTCCCCACTGCTGCCTCCCGTAGGAGTCTGGGCCGTGTCTCAGTCCCAATGTGGCCGTTCAACCTCTCAGTCCGGCTACTGATCGTCGCCTTGGTGGGCCGTTACCCCGCCAACCAGCTAATCAGACGCGAGCTCATCTAAAAGCGGATTGCTCCTTTGGCATCAAAAACATGCGAATTTGATGCTTTATGCGGTATTAGCAGCCGTTTCCGACTGTTATCCCCCTCTTAAAGGCAGATTGCTCACGCGTTACTCACCCGTCCGCCACTAAACTAAAGATTCCAGTTCCGAAGAACTTTCCAAAATAGTTCCGTTCGACTTGCATGTGTTAGGCACGCCGCCAGCGTTCATCCTGAGCCAGGATCAAACTCTCTAAAAATTGTATTAGAACGAGCAAAACTCGTTTTAACCGACTTTAGAGTCTGACGTGTCACTTTATTTTAACTGGAGTTGTGACTTCCAGCGATTTACCAAGAGTAAAAAACTCTCGAAATTTCAGGTTCGCACTACAACCTTCGTTCTTTTGAACAAAAGTTTAAGCACATCGTTGTTTAATTTACAAGGTACAATCTGCTGTTTTCAAAGAGTTTTCACAACTTTTCGTTGTTCTTAACTGCTCATCAACAGCTTATTTAGTATATCAAAACCAGAAGCGTTTGTCAAGAACTTTTTTCGATTTATTTTTCAATCAATCTTCGTTCATCGACTCGATTCTATTTTGACCGCTGTCGAAACAGCCTATTCAGAATACCAAACTTTTCACCATTTGTCAAGAACTTTTTTCAAATTCTTTTTTGGTATGCTGAACCGCTGTTTGAAAACAGCTTATTTAGGATACCATTATTCCCCCTGTTTTGTCAACAGTTATTTTTCATTTTTCTGCATTTTATGCAAACCCTTGAGATACTGCCGTAAATCTGCTATACTGAATATATATTATATAAAGATTTGTAAAGAAAAAAGGAGGTGTCGGCTTGCCTATCAAGATAGCCGACAGTCTACCGGCACGCGCCGTATTGGAGAGCGAAAACATTTTCGTTATGACCGAACACCGTGCCGCGACACAGGACATTCGTCCTCTTCGCATCGGTTTACTCAACCTGATGCCATTGAAAATCATTACCGAGACCCAGATCCTGCGCTGTTTATCCAACACACCGATCCAGATCGAGGTCGATCTGATCCAGACCGAAACGTACCATTCCAAAAATACGCCGGAGGATCATCTTCTCACCTTTTACAAGACATTCGACGATATCCGCGACCAGAAGTATGACGGTTTTATCATCACCGGTGCACCGGTGGAGACCATGCCGTTCGAGGAAGTCGAATACTGGAAGGAACTGACCGAAATCATGGACTGGACTAAAACGCACGTTCATTCCACGCTGCACATCTGCTGGGGAGCGCAGGCCGGTCTGTATTATCACTACGGTATTCCGAAGTACATGCTGCCCGAGAAAATGTCCGGCATTTTCAAGCACCATGTTCTGCTGCCGAAGGAGCCGCTGCTGCGCGGCTTTGATGATATCTTCTGCGCACCGCACTCTCGCCACACCGAGGTGCGTGCTGCCGACATCCGCAAAGACGAGCGTCTGACCATTCTCGCAGAGTCGCATGAAGCCGGTGTGCACATCGTAGAGGCGATGAACGGCCGTCAGATCTTTGTACTCGGCCATGGCGAGTACGACGCCGACACGCTCAAAAAAGAGTATGAGCGTGATTTGGCCAAGGGCATGAACCCCGAAGTGCCGCGTCATTACTTCCGCAACGACGATCCCAACGAGGACGTGCTGGTGACCTGGAAGGCACATGCCAACCTGTTCTACACCAACTGGGTCAACTACTATGTGTACCAGACAACACCGTATTATCTGGACAAAATGTAACACAAAAGCCGCTTATCCATTGGATAGCGGCTTTTTTCGCATAAGAAGGGAGTATCCAAAGATACTCCCTTTCGTTTTACAGGTTCTGTTCTCTTTTCTCATCCGCTGCGCCGACCAGATGACACAGCGTCATCAGGCTGTCCGACAGGTGCACATTTTCGACCGGAACGCCCAGTCCCTCCAGATGAAGGTCCTCGCCGGTGAAATTCCACAGACCGCGGATACCGCGCTCCACCAGACCGCGTGCAATACGCGGAGCATCTCCTCGCGGAATGGTGAGCACCGCCACATCCGGCTTGTTGCACTCGATGAACTCCGCAAGCGTATCCGCGCTGCGCACCTCATGGCCGCCAAAGCGCTGACCGATGAGCTGCGGATTTGCGTCAAACGCACACAGCAGCTCAAAGCCGCTGGCAGAAAAGTTAAAGTTATTGAGCAATGCACGGCCGAGGTTGCCGGCACCCAGCAGAATCGCCGTGCGGCCGGTCCGCAGACCCATGATCGCACCCAGCTCCTCCTGCAGTTTGTCGATATTATAGCCGTAGCCCTGCTGACCAAAGCCGCCGAAACAGTTAAAGTCCTGACGAATCTGCGAAGCGGTCAGTCCCATGCGCTCTGCCAGTGCTTTGGAGGAGATACGCTGCTCCCCTTCAGCCTTCAGCTCACAAATATTCCGATAATAGCGAGGCAATCGCTGAATTACCGCTTTGGAAACCTCTTGCTTGCGTTCCACAGACCCTCTCCCTCTCTCAAATTCTATTCTCGTGTAAATTACAGCTTAGCGATGGTATCCAGCACATAGTCGGTAAATTCCTGCGCGGTTGCACCGGTATCACGACCGGTAACAACAACCTTGCGCTCCTCTACCATGCAGATATCAAGTGCGCGGTCGAGCTTCTTTGCCAGTTCGATTTCACCGATGTGCTCAAGCAGCATAACGGCTGCACGCAGTACGGAGGACGGATCCGCGTACTTTGCGCGGCCTTCCTGTACCATACGCGGCGCAGAGCCGTGAATTGCCTCGAACATCGCATAGCGCTTGCCGATATTGGCAGAGCCTGCCGTACCGACACCGCCCTGGATCTCAGCGGCCTCGTCGGTGATGATGTCGCCGTACAGGTTCGGCAGTACAACGACCTTAAAGTCGCGGCGGCGCTTGTCGTCGAGCAGCTTTGCGGTCATGATGTCGATGTACCAGTCATCAAACTGTACTTCCGGATACTCCTTGGCTACCTTCTGGCAGGTATCGAGGAACTTGCCGTCGGTGGTCTTGATGATATTCGCCTTGGTGACGCAGGAAACGCGGTTCTTGCCGGTCTTGCGTGCATAGTCGAATGCCAGACGAGCGATACGCTCGCAGCCCTGCGAGGTAGCTACGGTAAAGTCGATGAACAGATCGTCATCAATCTGTACGCCCTGAGAGCCGACAGCGTAGCCGCCCTCGGTGTTCTCGCGGTAGAACGTCCAGTCGATACCCAGCTCCGGCACCTTTACCGGGCGCACGTTGGCAAACAGGTCGAGAGCCTTGCGCATTGCAACGTTTGCGGACTCTACGTTCGGCCACGGATCGCCCTTGCGCGGGGTCGTGGTGGGGCCCTTCAGGATAACGTGGCACTTCTTCAGCTCTTCCATAACATCAGGCGGGATTGCGCAGCCGAGTTCAGCACGGCGCTCGATGGTCAGACCGTCGATCACGCGGAACTCCACCTTGCCGGCCTTTACCTTGTCTGCCAGCAGAACCTCCAGCGCGTGCTGTGCCATGCCGGTGATCATCGGGCCGATGCCGTCGCCGCCGCACACGCCGATGATCAGCTTGTCCAGCTTGGAGTAATCAATAAAATCGTCCTGCTCCTTCATATCCATGATACGCTTGCGCTGGCTCTCTACAACTGCCTCAAATTTATCCAGAACAGACTGGTCGATAGACATAGTTTTGTCCTCCTACACCATTGATATTATTTTAACAAAAGAAAATGTGGCTGTCAAGTCCGACTGGAGAACCCGCCTGGCTCTCCGGTCGGCATAAGATCTTGACTTACTTGTTCTGCTGACGTGCATACAGCAGCGTGCCGCCTGCAAGCAGTGCGTGACGCTGGCGCTCGGAAACCTCACAGTCGGCCTTGAAGGTCTTGCCGCCGCAAACAACGGTGACCTGCTCGCCGTTCTTTACTTCCTCGAGCACGTTCGGCAGAGAGATTTCATCCAGCAGATTGATTGCATCGTAGTCCGCCGGATCGGCAAAGGTCAGCGGGATGATGCCGGAGTTGACCAGATTTGCCTTGTGAATTCGTGCGAAGGACTTGCACAGTACAGCCTTTACGCCCAGATACAGCGGAACGAGCGCTGCATGCTCACGGGACGAGCCCTGACCGTAGTTTGCGCCGCCGACAATTACGCCGCCGCCCTGCTCCTTGCAGCGGGACGGGAACTCCGGATCGACGTTGATAAAGCAGTAGTTGGAGTAGTACGGCACGTTCGAACGGTACGGCAGCAGCTTTGCGCCGGCCGGCAGGATGTGGTCGGTGGTGATGTTGTCCTCGGTCTTGAGAACGACCTTGCCGGTGTAGGATGCCTCGAGCGCCTTGCCCAGCGGGAAGGGCTTGATGTTCGGGCCGCGAACGACCTCAACCTCAGCCGGATTCTCGGCCGGCTTTACGATCATGTTGTCGTTGATGGTGAAATGCTCGGGCATTTCGATCTCCGGCATCTCACCGAGGGTGCGCGGATCGGTCAGCACACCGGTCAGTGCAGACGCTGCTGCAACCTCCGGAGATACGAGGAAGATCTGTGCATCCTGGGTGCCGGAACGGCCCTCAAAGTTGCGGTTGAAGGTACGCAGCGATACGCCGCCGGACTCTGGCGACTGGCCCATGCCGATGCAGGGACCGCAGGCGCATTCGAGGATACGAGCGCCTGCAGAGATGATATCTGCCAGAGCGCCGTTCTGCGCCAGCATGTTGAATACCTGCTTGGAGCCGGGACTGATGGTCAGAGAAACCTCCGGGCTTACGGTCTTGCCCTTGAGGATGGAAGCAACCTTCATCATGTCATAGTAAGAGGAGTTGGTGCACGAACCGATGCAGCACTGGTTTACCTTGATCTCGCCGATCTCGGATACCTTCTTGACGTTATCCGGCATGTGCGGCATAGCAGCCAGCGGCTCCAGCGCGGACAGGTCTACGGTGTACTCCTCGTCGTACTCTGCGTCCGGGTCGGAGGACAGCGGTACCCATACGTCGCCGCGGCCCTGTGCCTCGAGGAACTTCTTGGTTGCCTCATCGGACGGGAAGATCGAGGTAGTAGCGCCCAGCTCAGCGCCCATATTGGTGATGGTGGCACGCTCCGGTACGGACAGGGTCTTTACGCCCTCGCCTGCGTACTCTACGATCTTGCCGACACCGCCCTTGACGGTCATCTGGCGCAGTACGTCCAGAATAACGTCCTTCGCAGATACCCACGGCGACAGCTTGCCGGTCAGGTTGACGCGGACCATCTTCGGCATCGGGATGTAGTACGCGCCGCCGCCCATTGCGACTGCAACGTCCAGACCGCCGGCACCGAACGCCAGCATGCCGACGCCGCCGCCGGTCGGCGTATGGCTGTCCGAGCCGATCAGGGTCTTGCCCGGTGCGCCGAAGCGCTCCAGATGCACCTGATGGCAGATGCCGTTGCCTGCCTTCGAATAGTAGATGCCGTGCTTCTTAGCGACAGAACCGATATATTTGTGGTCGTCCGCATTCTCGAAGCCGGACTGCAGGGTATTGTGGTCAATGTAAGCGACCGAGCGCTCGGTCTTGACCTGATCGACGCCCATCGCCTCAAACTGGAGATAAGCCATCGTGCCGGTGGCATCCTGCGTCAGCGTCTGATCGATCTTGAGACCGATCTCCTGACCCAGTACCATTTCGCCGTCTACCAAGTGCGCTTTCAAAATCTTCTGCGCGATTGTCATACCCATGTGTGTTTCCTTCGCTCCTTTATGTCCCGACGCGAAAGTCTTTCGCTTTCGCGCCCCATTCTCGTCAGAATGGGTGGTTGCGGCTTCCACAGCCTTCTCCACGGTGCAGCTCGCACCGTGCCCCAAAAAACAAAAATAGAAGTGGTGTTCGCATACACGAAACCACTTCTATTTTACAACATTCTATCGGTTTTGCAAAGCACTTTTCACCGCAGTGATTTGAAAAAGTTCAAGCCTTTTTCTGCGTTTTTTCAGCAGAATTACTGTTTTCGTCAGAAAGTCACTTGTATTTGTCGAAAAAGCGGTTTCGCAGCAGCTCAACTCACTTGTTCTCCTGCCATGTACCTTCCTCGGTCACTTCGATGACGCTGCTAGTCATATCCAGCTTGCGGTTTTCAAACGCCTCACGGTTGTTCTCGTAGATGAGACGCAGACCCTCGAGCGTCAGGTTCGGGTCCACATCGTCGATAAGGTCGCAGTATTCCGCCATCATGCGGCCCATGCCGCCGGTAGCGACAACTCTCGCCTTGCCGCCCAGCTCCTTCTGGATATCCGTGATAATGCCGGTCAGCGCGCCGACATAGCCGCGCACCGCACCGGACTGCATGGACTGCACGGTAGTCTTGCCGATGGCGTTCTCCGGCCGCTCAATGTCCACGCGCGGCAGCTTGGAGGCCTTGAGGAACAGCGCTTCCATCGCCACCTTCAGACCCGGGAAAATCGCGCCGCCCTGATATGCACCGTTCTCGTCGATGGCATCAAAGGTGGTTGCCGTGCCGATATCCACGATGATGAGCGGCTTGCCGTACTTGCGAACCGCAGAAACCGCGTTGACCAGTCGGTCCGCGCCGACCTCGCGCGGGTTGGCATAGCAGTTTTCAATGCCGATATCCGCATCGCGGCCTGCAATGACCGGCTGCACAAACAGATACTTGCGGATGGCGTTGATGAGCGTGTACATCACCGGCGGCACTACGGACGCGATAACGACCGCAGTCGTATCCGCACAGGCGATATCGTGGAAGTGATAATACTGCGCGATCATCATGCCCAACTCGTCCGAGGTGCGCTCGGCGTTGGTGGAAATGCGGAACGAGCCGCGCAGCTTGTCCCCCTCGTATAAACCGAACACCATGTTGGTGTTGCCTACGTCAATTGCTAAAAGCATAGTTTTCTCCCTGTTATTTACCCAGTAATTTCTCTTTGCGGAGCAGGCTGCCGTCCTCATCGACCAGCTCAAGCAGCTCGGCCTGTCCGTTCTCGATGGTCAGCCGTGCATAGCTGGCCGGACCGCCGCGCGGCAGACTGATGCTGCCCGGATTGCATACCCACACGCCGTTCTCCCGCTCGAGCATCATGCGGTGTGTATGCCCGAAAAAAGCAAGCGCGCAGTGCTCCTCGTAAGCCCGCTGCGGCACAATGCCGCTCGACAGCATGCCGACACGCTCACGGTGGCCGTGCGCGATATAAATCCGCACGCCGCCCGGTGTCACAACCGCATTCAGCGGCACATCGGGATCAAAATCGTTGTTGCCCCGCACACGGCAGATTGGCATAGCCGGGAACACACGCTCGATCTCCCGGGCATCCTCGGCGTGATCGCCTAAGTGAATGACCGCATCCGGTTCTTCCCTGTCTACCGCAAAGGCCATTGCCATGTTATAGCCGTGGGAATCTGCAAATATCAGCACTTTCATGTTGTTCCCTCTCTCTGCGCCGCCGCACATATAGCTGTATTTTACACCGAGTATCCCGCGATGTAAAGTAATTTTCTTGCGATCAGCCACAATTTATTCCCCTGCGCACACACTTCTCCTCCCGGCGGCATATACTGTCATGAAACAACTTCTTATGAGAGAGGACGGGACGCGAATGGATCAGAACGAACTGCTCCGCAGACTTGCGGCACAGGCCGGTGGAGATGCAGCACTCGAACGGCTTTCCGGTGCGCTCGGCACCGCAGACGGCAGGCGTGCGGTCGAGCAGCTGTCTGCACAGCATGCCGATGAGCTGGAACAGGCCGCAAAAGCCGCTCAAAGAGGTGACATGCGCAGCGCAGCACAGGCAGCGCAAAAACTCATGCAGACACCCGAGGGTGCGCGGCTTGCCGCTCAGCTGCGGCACATTTTCGGCAAATAAGGAGGCTTTTGCATGGAAAACGATATGCTTTCCTCGCTGCTGAGCGACCCGGAAGCACTGCAGAACGCGATGAAAACCGTGTCCGACCTGCTCGGCGGTCAGCCGTCCGCACAGACAGAGCCGCAGAACGCCTATGACCCTGCTTCCGAAATGATGCAGAAGGCGCTTCCGGTCATCGGCGCGATCGCGCAGAGCGGGCAGAATGCCGTAAAACCGGAAAAACGTGCACTGCTCGGTGCGCTCAAGCCGTTCGTTGCCGAGGAGGTCTCCGGCCAGTTCGACCGTGCACTCCGTCTGGTCAGCATGGCGCGGATGGTGCGCGCGGCACTCGGACAGGTGAACCTCTCTGCAGACGATACCGCGCCGCGAGCCTTATAGGAGGTGCTGACCCATGTATAACCGCTATCTTGCCGCCGCAGAGCAGACCGCACCGGAAACAAGCGAGCCGCCGCAGAGCAGCACCTTTTCCGGTCTCGGACGCACGCTGAATGCGCGTCTGCAGGGTGTCCGGCTGGATATGGATACTATGATCGCCCTGCTCATCGTGTGGTTCCTGCTGATGGACGATGACGGCGTGGTGGATTGGGAACAGTTTCTGCTCACCGCCGCCCTGCTCCTGTTTGGGCTGTGAGTACATGAAAAAAACTGCCGCACCGAAGTTTATGCAGCAGTTTTTATTTTTCATGTTGAATAATGGAAAATGGAGAATTGAGGATGGAGAATGAAGGTATCGTGCATAGCACGATTATTTAATCCGCGCCTTCGGTGCGCACATTCATTTTCCATTCTCCATTTTCCAATTACAAAATAGGTCCCGAGCCATCATCCTTCTCCTTGGTGATGGACTTGATCACAACAGTATAGCTGTCGCCCTCTTCGGTGGTGACATCCACCCGGTCACCGACCTTTTTGCCGAGCACCGCCTTACCGAGCGGTGCCTTGCAGCTGATTCTGCCGTTCAGCGGATCACACCGCACGGTCGTTACCACCTGAATGGTATCCGTGTCATCATCGTCCTCAAACAGCAGCTCCACCTTATCGAACAGACCGACCTCATCCGCGCCTGCCTTATCCTCAATCACATGCGCGGATTTAATCATGCGCTCCAGATAGCGAATGCGGCTGCGATTGCGGTTCTGCGCCTGCTTGGCGGCTTTGTATTCAAAATTTTCACTCAGGTCGCCGAACGCGCGTGTGCGCTTGACCTCCTCGATCAGCTCGGGCATCAGCTCCAGCTTGCGGTGGTCCAGTTCCTTCTGCATCATTTCAATGTCCTGTGCGGTCAGATCGTCATGCATAGCTTTTCATTTCCTTTCATGCTTCCATGCTCATGCCTTAGATTATATGCTGTTTAGCGGAATTTTGCAACGCCTGTCCTCCCGTCAAATTTCCGCATGGTCAAAGTCACGTGATAACCGCGCAGAATGTTCAACAATTTGCACAATTTTCTATTTTTCTGCCATTTTTATTTGCTGTATCGTTTTCTATATGATATACTGTTGCTATACGCCTGTACACCACAAAGCAGGGTGCTGACGTTTTCCGTTGGCCACCCTGCTTTTTGCTGTGTACGGGAGAATCACAAAAAGGGGAATGAAAACATCATGGGAACTGCATTTTTGCGGCAGCTTCAGCAGGAATTCAAGGGCTACAACGGGCAAAAGCTGGCCAAGGACCTGATGGCCGGTCTGACCGTTGCGGCAGTGGCGCTGCCTCTGGCACTGGCGTTCGGCGTATCGGCCGGTGCAACAGCGGCCTGCGGCCTGGTCACGGCGATTGTTGCCGGTCTTATCATTTCGGCGCTGACCGGCGGCTATTATCAGATTTCCGGTCCGACCGGTGCGATGGCAGCCATTCTCGGCTCGCTGATCGCAACCTACGGCATGCAGGGCATGTTCGTGGCAACCTTTCTTGCCGGTGCGCTGCTCATCCTTGCGGCTGTGCTGCACCTCGGCAACCTGACCGCCTTCGTACCCGCGCCGGTTATCACCGGTTTTACCTCGGGTATTGCGGTCATCATCGCGATGGGTCAGATCGACAACTTCTTCGGCACGCACTCGGAAGGGGCCAGTGCGATTGCGAAGATCATCTCGTATAAGGATCTCGGCTTTCATCCGGATATTGCTACCACGCTGATCGCGCTTTTTGTCGTTCTGCTGATGGTGTTCTTCCCGAAAAAGTGGAACGCGGTCGTACCGGCCTCGCTCATCGGCATTATCATCGCAACTGCGGCAACGATGATTCTGAAGCTCGATATCGCAACCGTCGGCGAGATTCCGAAAACGCTCATGCTGCCGGATCGTCTGTCTCCGGCACAGATTGACTGGAACACAGTTCCTGCTCTGCTGGCACCGGCGTTCTCCATCGCGGTGCTGAACATGCTCGAGAGCCTGCTGTGCGGTGCGTCCGCCGGCCGCGCGACCGGCGTCAAGCTCAACAACGATCAGGAGCTGTTCGCACAGGGCGTCGGCAACATGGTGCTGCCGATGTTCGGCGGCATTCCGGCGACTGCTGCTCTGGCGCGTACCTCGGTAGCAGTTCGCTCGGGTGCGCAGACCCGTCTGACCGGTATCTTCCATGCGGCCGGTCTGCTGATCATGATGTTTCTGCTCGCGCCGGTCATTCAGAATGTGCCGCTGGCCGGTCTGGCAGGCGTGCTGATGGTCACGGCATGGCGCATGAACGAGTGGCACGCCATCAAGTACATGTTCAGCCACCGTTTCAAGGGTGCCATGGCGAAGTTTATCGTCACCATGATCTGCACCATCGTATTCGACCTGACGGTTGCGATCGTAGTCGGTGTCGGTCTCGGTCTGATCCTGATGGTTGCCCGTCTGTCCAAGCTGCAGATCAACTACGAGCGTGTTGACATGTCCCGCATCAAGAACAACGACGAGGCGCTGAACGAGCGTTACCGCAACGCAATGGTCGCTTACATCACCGGTCCGCTGATCTTCGCCAACATCGACACCATCGAGCAGCTGACCGAGCGTGTCGGCACCTGTGATACGCTGCTGCTGTCCATGCGCGGCGTGCCGTATATTGATATTTCGGCGGCACAGGCGCTGATGGATATTCTTCGTTCGCTGCACGAAAACGGCGTGGATATCGTACTGTGCGGCCTGCCGAGCAGTGCCATGAATATGATGCACCGCTCCGGTATTTATGATATGGTCGGTGAACAGGGCTTCTACTGGAGCGTAGAACGTGCTCTGCTGGACCTTCGTCCGTATACCGGCAAAAAGTAACAATGCATAAGGCGTATGTTTGAGACATACGCCTTTTCTTTTATAGATATTGCACAAATTCTTTTCACGGTTTTAATACAATATAACGAAATTGCGTCTTGCGTTTTTTCTGAAATGCGCTATACTAATATCGTAATCAGAAAGAACAGAAAAAATGTTAGCAGCACCCGTCAGAAGACGGATTAAAGGAGGCTCATTATCATGACTAAGAAGAATTACATCCGCACGCTCGGTATGGTCGCTGAATCCATGTTTATGCAGAACCCCGGCTACTCCTGGAGAGGCAGCACGGCTTGCCGCGATTTCTCTAAGACCCGCAAGTAAGATAAACAATAGAAAGACCGCTGTATGATTGTACGGCGGTCTTTTTGTCAGTTCGGGCGGTGAAAACACCACGGATTCCCCATCCGAACACTTGACAAAAGCCCGTCATACCTTTACAATAATACTGTTGTCTGCAGGGTTAGTTCATCGGTAGAACGGTCGCTTCCCAAGCCACAGAGGCGGGTTCGATTCCCGTACCCTGCTCCAAAAAACACAGCCATCCATTTGGATGGCTGTGTTTTTTTATATAACGGGTGCCGCATCAAACGCACGGGTTCACCTGAGGAGCAGGAGATCATCCCTTGGAGAAACCCGTGTCACGCCGCTCGTTGATGCGAAAGCTGTCCTCGGCTCTATGTACTTAGCCTTTGCGGATATCCTTAATGAGCTTTTCCTTCTCCTTGGCTTCCTTCTTTTCTTCCTTGAGGCGCTTTTTCTCCGACTCATACTCCTTACTCGGACACTTGCCGCAGTAATGAACCTCATATCGCTCGATACATTCCTTGATCACCTTGACCGCTACCGAACGCGTCAGCGCGTCCGACGTTGCGGTGTACTTGTGCTCCAGACTCTTGTAAATCTCGAAGAAATGCGCGATCTCGTTGCCGTGATGCGGCGGCAGCTGGTCGATATCATGATAATAGTTCCAGTTCGGATCCTCGAACGGAATGGCGATGATCTTATCGTCGATCTCATCATCATCAATCATGCGGATCACGCCGATCGGATAGCAGTCCACCTCGACCATCGGGTCAAGCGTTTCACTGCACAGCACGAGCACATCCAGTGGATCGCCGTCGCCCGCATAAGTGCGCGGAATAAAGCCGTAATTTGCCGGATAATGCGTTGAAGTATACAGAATACGATCCAGCCGCAGCAGACCGGTCTGCTTGTCCAGCTCATACTTTTTCTTGCTGCCTGCCGGAATTTCAATGACTGCCGTAAAGCTCTCCGGCGTTACGCGACTCGGATCAATGTCATGCCAGATGTTGATCATATCTGATTTTCTCCTTCTTTCTTCTTATTTTATATCCAGTATAACAGAGCTTTTCATTTCCCGCAAGACCTGCGGACGAAAGAAACTTTTTATGCATTTTACATTAAACACATTGTTCCTTTACAAAAGCGCAGTATAATAGTAACTATAAAATGACGGCGTATGCCAGCACGAAGGGGGATATGATATGACACAGAAGATTTGGGAGCAGGGCTACACCCAGAACCGTGAGCTTTCGTGGCTGCAGTTCAACGCCCGCGTGCTCGCCGAGGCGGAGGATGAGAACGTGCCTCTGCTCGAGCGTTTCAAATTCCTTGCAATCTTTACCAGTAATCTGGATGAGTTCTTCATGATCCGCGTCGGCAGCCTGCGCGACATGGCCGCCGTGGACAAGGAGCATACCGACAGCAAATCCGGTCTGACCGCCAAAGAGCAGCTGCATCTGATCTACAAGGCGGTTGAGCCGCTCTATGCACGTCGTGACGCGGCGTTCTCCGATGTGGACAGCAAACTGAGTGCGATCGGTCTGCGCCGACTGACAATGGATTCGCTTGCGCCGGACGAACAGAAATACATCAAGCGGTATTTCAAGGATATCATTGCGCCGGTTCTCTCGCCGCAGATTGTGGACTCGCACCATCCGTTCCCGCACCTTGAGGGCAAGGTGCTGCATATTGCCGCGTTGCTCAGCCACAAAAAGACCGAACGGCTCGGTCTGCTGCCCGTGCCCGCATCGCTGCCGCCGGTTGTGTTCCTGCCGGAGACACCGTCGCGCTATATTCTCACCGAGGACATTCTGCTCGCCTACGCTGACCATGTGTTCGAGATGTACGACGTACTTGAAAAGACCGTGCTCTGCGTTACCCGCAATGCGGATATTCAGGTGGACGATGAAACCTTCGGCGTAGAAGGCGGAGATTTTCGCAAAAAGATGGAAAAGCTGCTGCGGCAGCGCCGCCGCATGGCTGTCGTGCGCGTGGAGATCAGCCGTCCCATCAGCGACCATTTCAAAGAGCACTTCCGCAGCCGCTTTGAGGTCAGCGATGCACAGATTTTCCTGTCGCGCACAGCACCGCTCAAGCTCGGGTATGCGTTCTCGCTCGGCGAACACCTGCCGGAAAAAAAGCGTGCGTTTCTCAGCGACGCGCCCTTCACGCCGCAGCAGCCGGCCATGCTGTCTGCCGGTCAGAGTCTGCTCAAGGCCGCTCTGCAGCGGGATATTCTGCTGTCCTATCCGTATGAGAGCATGGAGCCGTTCCTGCAGATGATTCGTGAGGCGGCAAACGACCCGGCTGTACTGGCGATCCGCATCACGATTTACCGGCTGGCAAGCAAGGCAAAGCTGGTCGAATACCTGTGTGCTGCCGCCGAAAACGGCAAGGACGTTACCGCACTCATCGAGCTGCGCGCGCGCTTTGACGAGCAGAACAACATCGACTGGTCCGAACGCATGGAAGAAGCCGGCTGCAAGATCATTTACGGCTTTGAGGATTACAAGGTACACTCCAAGATCTGCCTGATCACCCGCAGAGAACGCGGAACCGTCCGCCATATTACGCAGGTCGGCACCGGCAACTACAACGAGAAAACCGCCAAGCAGTACACGGACGTGTCGCTCATCACGGCGGATGAACGCATCGGTCAGGACGCAGGCGCGTTCTTCAACAACATGGCGCTCGGCAACCTGTCCGGACGCTACAGCCGCCTGTTCGTCGCGCCGACCAGCCTGAAAAACAACATTCTGGCGCTGATGGACGAGCAGATTGCCAAAGGCAAGGACGGCTACATCCTGCTCAAGTTCAATTCGCTGACCGATATCGATGTAATCGCCAAGCTGCGGGAGGCATCCTGCGCAGGCGTCACAGTCGAGATGATCGTGCGCGGCATCTGCTGCCTGCTGCCCGGTGTGCCGGACCACACCGAGAACATCACAGTGACGAGCATTGTCGGACGTTTTCTTGAGCATTCCCGCATTTATGTGTTCGGCCGCGGTGACGAGGAAAAAATGTATATCTCCTCCGCCGATCTGATGACGCGCAACACCGAACGCCGCGTTGAAATTGCCTGTCCGATTGACGATCCTGCCGTCCGTACCCGCCTGCATGATATTCTCTATGCCATGCAGCACGATACTGTCAAGGCGCGTGTTCTGCAGCCGGATGGCACCTACTGCAAAAAGCCTGCCGTGCAGGACCCCATCTGCGCACAGGATCTGCTGATGCAGCAGGCCATTGAGAACGCCCGCAAGCAGGCCGCACAGCCTGCGCCGCATCCGGGTTTCCTCAAGAAGATCCGAAAATGGTTCTCCGGTTCCTAAACAAATGGACTGTCGAAAACTTCGTTTTCCTGACAGACTGAAAAAGAGAGGCTACAAAGCCTCTCTTTTTCCATTTATTCTACAGTTTTCTTTGCCGTCTTTTTTTCCAGCTTGCCAATCCTCTGATTGATATACGCCGGAACTTCCTTGAGCGGAATACCGAGTGCAACCGAAAGCTCGCTGTTAAGCAGTTCCTCAGCACGCTTGCGGTAGCGCTGATCGACCTGACTGACACGGCGTCCGTGCCGGCGCGACTTGGCGTAAACCGTCTTGATCAGCTGCACAAGCTCCTCGCAGTCGTGGCTCTGCAGCGCCGCCTGATAATGCTCATTCGCCATGCGGACGCTGTGACAAACAAAGTGGTCCTCTTCGATGTCAGGAATAGAGTTGATGAGTTCCTCTGCTTTTTCGCGGGAGATCACCGGACGGGTAAACACCGGCGAATCCGTCGGAATATAGATGGTCTCCGTGCCCGTTACCGGTACCAGCGTATAGTACAGCTTATCCTCCTCGGTCTCGAACGGCGGCTTGCCGATTGACTCTACCCGGCACACACTGTTGGTTCCGTACACAATGAACTCTCCTGCCTGATACATCAAGATGCCTCCTCACACATCGCGTTTCATTCTGTTTCCGTCATCCACTTTTTCTGATATCATTATAGCACATTTCCCTGCAAATTGTAAGTTTTATTTGCTCTTTTCCTCATTTTTCGGCAATTTGACGTATATTTTCGCTGTAAAACCGCACGTCCGTGCGCAAAATTTCTCCTGCAGATGAAAAAGCACCGTACATAAAGTACGGTGCTGAGACTGTCGAAAAACTTCGTTTTTTCGACAATCTGTGTTTTGACTTTGCAAAACACGGACGTCTGAAAGTTCCCATGCGGAAACTTTCTCCCTCTGAAAGTATGAAAACCGAGGTACACGCCCCCGGTTTTCATGCATTTGCGCCGCAAATGCTATTTCATGCGCGCTACCGCGCGGCAGCGGCAGCAGCGCTAAAACGGACTTTATTGACAAACCGAAACACCGTACATAAAGTACGGTGCTTTGGTTTTCAGCTTTTAGCCTTCGATTGCCGTGTAATCATCCGGAACGGTGATGCCCAGCTTCTCGCAGTTAGTCTTGTTGTACATCTTCGTGAAGTTCGGTGCAGGCTGTACTTCCATATCACCCGGGTTTGCGCCGTTGGCGAGGATCTCGTAAGCCATCTCACCGGTAGCCTGACCCAGTTCGTAGTAGTCGATCGACAGGGTAGCTACGCCGCAGCCGTTGCAGATGCCCTGCTCGCCTGCGATAACCGGAACCTTTGCCGGGATAACAACGTTTGCAATTGCCTCGGTGCAGGAAGCAGCGGTGTTATCGGTCGGGATATACATAACATCGCTTGCCGCAGCAGCCTTCTGCGTTACGGAAGCAACGTCGTTGGAGTCGGTGAACGCATACTCGGTGCAGGTGTAACCCAGCTTCTCAAGCAGCGGCTTGATGGTATCGATCTGGTACTTGGAGTTCGGCTCAGCAGAGCAGTACAGCAGACCTACGTTCTTGGCATCCGGGAACAGCTCCTTGAGCATGTCGGCCTGACCGTCGAGCGGTGCAAGGTCGGTGGTGCCGGAGATGTTGGTGCCGGTCTTGCCGGTCCAGTCGGATACGCCGAGTGCGGTGCCGTAGTCGGTTACCGAAGTGCCGAGGATCGGAATATCAGAGGTGCCGGCCTGTGCTGCCTGCAGTGCTGCGGTAGCGTTCGCCATAATCAGGTCAACGCCTTCGGAAACAAAGCCGTTTACAATCGTGGTGCAGTTTGCGGACTCGCCGGAAGCATTCTGCGGATCAAATTCAACCGAACCGCCGTCAGCCTCGACCAGCTCCTTCAGCTTATCCTGGAAACCCTGCGTAGCCGCATCCAGCGCCTCGTGCTGAACCAGCTGAACGATGCCTACCTTGTAGCTGCCTGCACCGGAATCGCTGCCGGAGGCTGCATTGCTGTCATCGCTGCCGGAGCTGCTGCCGCCGCAGGCAGTCATCGTGAGTGCCATGGCGCCAGCCATCAGCGCTGCGAGTAATCTCTTTTTCATGGGAAACCCTTCTTTGTTCAAATTTTACTTTTCACAGAACTTTTGCACTTCTGTTACTTCATCATTTTAGCAGTTAAAAGAGTTCAAGTCAAGTATACCGTTTAAATTTCTTACGATAAGAATTATCTATCCGTCATTTTTTACAATATCAACTTTGCAATTTGTTAACAATCTGTAAGGAATGTCAAATTTCAGTTGACCGCCGCTCCTGTCTATCGTACAATAGAGGTAACAAAAGCAGCACCGGTGAATCAGCTTCACGGTGCTGCTCTGCTACGATTTATATTACAATTTTTAAGGAGCGATACTATGAATATTTCGTTCTTCCTGAAACCCAAGGTAGAGGTTTCCTACTTAACCGAAAGCTGCCCGGTGCAGAAGGCCATTGACGACATGCTCCACAGCGGCTTCACAGCGATTCCTGTGGTAGATGCCAAGGGCAAATACGCCGGAACGATCACCGAAGGTGATTTTCTGCGGCTGGTGCTACATTACCCGAAAGAAACCCTCGAACAGCTGACCGTCGGTCAGGTTGAGCTGCGGGTACACCACCGCTCGGTAAGCATTGATGCACGCATGGAGGATATGGTCGATCTGGTCACAGCGCAGAATTTTGTACCTGTAGTGGACGGACGCGGTATCTTCTGCGGTATTGTCACCCGTCGGGATGTGATCACCTACCTCTGCAAGCAAGTGCAGAGCTGATTCAACGAAGCAGTTCGCGGTATGTATCCTCGCTGTCCGGCTGTCCGACAACGGCCAGAGAAGCCTTCGAGCGGTCGAACACACGGCGGGCAAGGTTCAGGATATCATCTGCGGTCACGCGGTCGTAGGAATCGAGCACTTCCTCGATCTTGGATACCTCGCCGCGCAGCAGTTCACTGCGGCCGATGGTCATCATGCGGTTTCCTGTATTCTCCAGCCCCATCAGCAGCGTGGTCTTGGCCTGCTCGCGGCAGCGCGACAGTTCGTCCGGCTCCGGTCCGTTCTGACAGAATTCATCGAGTTCACGCAGAATGAGATCAAGCGCCTTGCGTTCGGTTTCCTGTCCCAGACCGGTGTAGATGGACAGCAGACCGGTATCCAGATGCGGTGTGGTAAACGTGTACACCGAGTAGCACAGACCGTTCTGCTCGCGCACGCTCTGGAACAGGCGGGACGACATGCCGCCGCCGAGAATGGAGCTGAGCAGGTTCATTGCAAAGCGGTCCTCGCTGACAAGCGATACGCCCGGGAAGGACAGGCACAGGTGGTTCTGCTCGATCTCCTTGTCCCTCAGGAACAGGCTCGGCTGGTAGGCTGCCGGTGTGATAACGTTTTTGCCCTCGCCCTGCATCTCGGAGAACAGCTCCTCGATAAAGTCGAGATCCTCATCGGTAAAGTGGCCGGAAACCGCAACAACTGTATCCTGCGGACGGTAATATTCGCGCATATACTTGTGCAGTGTTTCCGAGGTCATCGGCTCGAGCGTTTCCGCCGTGCCGAGAATCGGGCGGCCGAGTGCCGAACCGTCGTAGCAGCTCTCGAACAGCTTGTCGATGGCAACATCCTCCGGAGAGTCCTCGTACATGTCGATCTCCTCGAGAACGACACCGCGCTCCAGCTCCAGATCCTCCTGTGCAAAGCGGGAATGCAGGAACATATCCGCCAGCAGAGCCACCGCGTTTTTCAGCCGGCTGTCCAGAACCTTCATATAGTAGCATGTGCATTCCTTATCTGTGAATGCATTCGCCTGCCCGCCCAATGCATCGATTGCGATTGCAATATGGCGGGCAGAGCGTTTTTCCGTGCCCTTGAAGATCATGTGCTCGATGAAATGCGATACGCCGCCGAGCTCTGCGGGTTCGTATCGGCTGCCGTTGCCGACCCAGATGCCGACCGACACCGTGCGCATGTTGTCGATCCGTTCGGTAATCAGACGCACACCGTTCGGGAGAATTCGTTTTACATACATCGGTTTTTACCTGCTTTCTGTTTGTACTCTTTCTCTCTATTTCTTATAGCACTTATTCCCGTATAAGAACAGGGGACATGATCGTCGTCATGTCCCCTGCTTCGTTCTCTAACGATCACAAGTTTAATAATACACCTTATTCCCGTTTTCGTCCAGACTGTATCGGTCACCATCGCAATCATAATAGTCACCGGTGTCGGAATCATACCAGCCGCCTTCCTCCACAAGGGATTCCGGGTCCACCGCAGTGGTATTCGACTTGGTATCCGTGCTCTTAGACGAATCGGTCGTATCCGTCCCGGTATCCGTATCGGACTTGCTGTCCGTGCCGGTATCATCATCGGTCGTGCCGCTGCCGATATCCGCGTCATCATAGATGTATGCGTGAATATGGTCGGCTGCCACATCCAGATCGTAGGTGATAAACTCACTGGAATTACCGGAATAGCTCCACTCGCCATCCACCGGAATACGGGTGTGCTCAAGTGTCGGAATGCCGTTCTTGACCGCGCCGACGATCAGCGACGCCATATCAGTCGGCGAAAGCGAGGTCGTAACATACGGAACCAGCTTGCGCATGCTGCCGATCAGCTCGGTGGCGCTTGCGCTCTGCAGCTTGGTGAAGATGGCGTTCAGCACAACGCTCTGACGCTCCACGCGTGCCCAGTCATCGCCGGTGTCGCCCTTGCGGATACGACCGTAGCACAGCGCCTGCACGCCGTCCAGCGTCTGCAGGCCGGTCTTCTCCACGCCGGAGAACTCCTTGCCCCGCTCTGCGCCGTAATCCTTGATGACACGGTTGAGCTCCTTCAGCTCGTTATCGTTCTGCACGTCGATGTCCACGCCGCCGATCGCGTCTACGATCTGCACCAGCTGCTCGAAGTCTACGGCAACGTAATCCTTGATATCCGTGCCGAAATTCTCGTTGATGGTGCGGATAGCCAGACTGGGACCGCCGCGGAAATACGCCGCATTCAGCTTGTCCTCACCGTAGCCGTCGATATCTACCAGAGAATCGCGCATCAGGCTGATGAGCTTGATCTTGCCGCGCGTGTTGTCCACGGTGACGATCATCATGCAGTCCGAATGGCTCTGCTTGTCGCCCTCGCGGGTATCCAGACCGAACAATGCAATATTCGTAATATTTTCGTCCGCTGTGACGCTCGCCGCCAGATCTTCATCGGACAGCGAGGAGTCATAGGTATAGCCGAACATCGTGCGGTAGCCGTACAGTCCGATGCAGAACAGGATTGCCAGCGCCACAACAGCGGCCATCGTGCGGAACAATGCACGCTGCAAGCGTTTGAAAGACATAGTGTTAGTCCTCGTGTTAGTCCTCGAAAGACTTCTCGGTCAGTTCGTGTACACGCAGGGTATTGGTGTAGTAAACCTCGCCTACCGGCATACCTGCGGTGATGGTGATAACGTCGCCAACGCGCAGATCGAGCGCAGTTACCGCTGCCTTCTCGGACAGATGGTACAGCTCAGTGCCGGACTGCGGGCGCTTTTCAACCAGAATCGGCTTTACGCCCCAGGACATGGTCAGGCGGTTAAAGGTCTTTTCGCTCGGGGTAGCGGCGATGATCGGCGCGCCCGGACGGTAGGTGGATACAGCGCGAGCGGTAGAACCGGACTCGGTGAACGCTACAATGCCCTTAACGCCCAGATCAGCGGAGGTAGAGCAGGTTGCGTGCGAGATTGCCAGCGTCTTCATGTCGCCGTCTACGTTCATATTCTGGAACTCAAGACGGGTTACACGGCGGCGGTCGTAGTGGATGGTCTTCTCTGCGTTCTCTGCGATGCGGCTCATGGTGCGAACGGTCTCTACCGGATACTTGCCGACAGAGGTCTCACCGGACAGCATGATAGCGGAGGTGCCGTCGTAAACAGCGTTTGCAACGTCGGAAACCTCTGCACGGGTCGGGCGCGGGTTCTTAGCCATGGACTCGAGCATCTGGGTAGCGGTTACAACGCGCTTGCCGCGGGAAATGCAGGTCTTGATGATGGACTTCTGGATCTCCGGCAGCTCCTCAAACGGAACCTCAACGCCAAGGTCGCCGCGGGCTACCATGATGCCGTTTGCCTCGTCGAGAATCTCCTGTACGTTGTTTACGCCTTCCATGTTCTCAATCTTGCAGATGATCTCAACATCTTCCTTGCCGTGTGCCTTGAGGATCTCCTTGATGTCGCGGACGTCCTGTGCGGAACGGGTGAAGGAAGCAGCGATAAAGTCGATGTCCTGAGACAGACCGAACTCAATATCCTCACGGTCCTTATCGGAAACGAACTTCATGTTCAGCTTGATGCCCGGTACGTTGATGGACTTGCGGTTGGAGAGCGGGCCGCCGTTGAGTGCCTTGCACACAATGTCGGTGCCGTTCTTGATCTCCTCGACCTCGAATGCAACCAGACCGTCGTCGATCAGGATGCGGGTGCCCGGCTGAACGTCGTTCGGCAGGCCTTCGTAGGTGATGGAAACGATGGTATTGTCACCCTCGATATCGCGGGTGGTCAGCGTAAACTCCTGACCCTCAACAATCTCGATCTTGCCGTCCTTATAAGTCTTGGTACGGATCTCCGGACCCTTGGTATCCAGCATGATGCCGACCGGCATGCCAAGTTCCTTGCGGGCTGCCTTAACGGCGTCCATGCGAGCCTTATGCTCCTCGTGAGAGCCGTGGCTGAAGTTCATACGGGCAACATTCATGCCTGCCTTGATCATCTCGGGCAGTACAGCATCAGTTGCGGGACCAAGCGTGCAGATAATCTTCGTTTTGCGCATCGAAACATATTCCTCTCTATAACAATATGGTTTTAATAATAAAATTCTCTATACGTATACGTTCTTTATTTTATCAGTTTTCCCGTCACTTTGCAATCGTCACCCGAACCCCATTCGGATTTTCATGCTTTTCGACAAAAAAGCAGACCTGCACTGCAAACATCTTGTGTTTTATGATACGCTCTTGTATAATAAAGGAGTATTCCCGTTTGAGAGTATGAAAAACATGAATGAAATGCTTTATTTGTATAAATAGATAAGGTTCTTTAGGAGGATATAGACTATGGCAAATCCGGTTTTGGTGATCATGGCGGCAGGTATGGGCTCGCGCTACGGCGGACTCAAGCAGATCGACCCGATCGGTCCGAACGGACAGATTCTGCTCGATTATTCCATCTACGATGCACACCGTGCAGGCTTTGACCGCGTGGTATTCATCATCCGTCCCGAGCTGCACGAGGCGTTTGAGGACGCCATCGGCAAAAAGGCGCGCCGCTTCATGCAGGTGGACTACGCTTATCAAACGCTCGACAATCTGCCGGACGGTCTGACCGCACCGGAGGGCCGTGAGAAGCCGCTCGGCACCGCGCATGCAGTGTGGTGTGCAAAGGAGCTGACCGCCGGCTGCCCGATCGCCGTTATCAACGCGGACGACTTCTACGGTGCAGATGCATTCCGCAAAATGTATGATTATCTCGCTTCCGCGCAGGATGACGACAAATTCCGCTACTGCATGGTCGGCTATCAGGTCGAGAACACGCTCACCGAAAACGGCACGGTCTCCCGCGGCGTATGCACCGCAGACGAAAACGGTCTGCTCGCACATATCATCGAGCGCACCGCCATTCACCGCGATGCGGACGGCGTCATCCGCTACGATGCGGACGGCGATGCACCCGCCGGTGAGATTGCGCCCGGCACGCCGGTGTCGCTCAATCTCTGGGGATTCACCCCTTCCTTCCTGCCCTCGCTTGATGACGGCCTTCGTGAGTTTTTCGCAGGCAAGCTGCCGAACAATCCGATGAAGGCAGAGTATTATCTGCCGTTCGCGGTGGACGCACTCATCAAGGATGGAAAGGCGACCGCAAAGGTACTCACCACGGATTCCCGCTGGTACGGCGTCACCTACCGCGAGGACAAGCCGACCATCTGCGCTGCCGTTGCAGCTATGACGAAAAACGGCGATTACCCCGCCGATCTGTAAAAAAGCGAGGCTGTTTATGGACTTTTCCACTGAATTTGTTGCCTTGCGCGACAAGCTGCTGAACAGGCAGGATCCGCATTTCCGTTCCCAGCAGAACGTGCAGGTTTCCGGCCGAATGGCGGCGCTGCTGAGCGTTTTCAACTCCCGCACGCCCCGCAAAATCCTCGGTCTGATGCCGACCGGCGGCACGAGCCACGCACACGAATACCGTCTGCTGTTCGCCGTGCCCTCGCTCGATGAGCAGACACTTGACGACTGGTGGAAGTACGCGCAGCAGGTCAGCGCCGAGCTGGTAAAGCCGGACGAAAACCACGATTTTTCGCTGCTTTCGGTCATTCTTGCCGCCGGCGAGACTGACAAATCCGTGCTCAAAAAGCTGAAAAAGCTGTCCGACGAGCGCAAATACCAGAGCGGCAAGCACGGCTGGTCATCCATCCGTCTGGCGGTCGTGGATCTTGATACGCACAAGGTGCACACCAACCGCATGGGCGATTCGCTGAAAAACATTCTCCAGCCGCTTGTCTGAGACAAATTTCCGGACGAAAATACGGAAAACCTCTTGAAAAAGTACATTTAATATGATATAGTATCATGTACGCATATTGCGCGCATAGTCTCGTTATGCGCGATAAGAAAAATGAAAAGCAGTGGAGGAAATTACCTATGACTACCGCACAAATCGCTCTCTCGGTCATCATGATCGTTGCAAGCCTGTTCCTGATCGTTGTTGTTCTGCTCCAGCATGGTGCACAGCAGGGTCTGGGCGCTGTATCCGGCTCCGCAGACACCTTCTACGGCTCCGGCAAGGCAAGCGCATCCGACCGTATCTTTGCTCGTCTGACCTCGATTGTCGGCGTTGTTTTCGTCATCATTGCAATCGTCCTGAACCTCATCCACTAAGATGCAGACGGTTCAGCGACTGCTCCTGCTGCTGTTTGCCGCGTTTGCCGCGCTGACAGTCCTGCAGCAGATCCGCTACGGCATGATCTGCGGACGCAGTGAGCAGGAGGACAAGCAGGATGATCCCAAGGCAAAGGCGTGCCGTCAGCAAAGCACGATCTACGCGATCGCAGCCGCGATCAGTCTGATCGTCAATATCATCATCGGCGCACTCAGCAAGTAAAGCAAAAGCTGTCCTTTCGGACAGCTTTTTGTTTTGAAAAATATCAAGTAAATGCAAAAATCCGCTGCTTTACAGCGGATTCCGGGTTCTATATTGATGAATGTCGATATTATAGGGCAGCCGCCTCCCCTTGTCAAGTGGAAGGCGGCTGTTCTTTTCAGTCAAAAAGTGCTTCGATACGCGGTTTCGCGCCCTGCCACTCCTCAGTGTGCAGACAGCAAAGGGATTCGTTCGGTATCTCCATCGTGCGTCCGTCCGGTGTCAGACCGGTGAGTGATGCGCCCTGCTCCTGTGCGGCGGCAAAGTCCGCCAGCGGCACGAACAGCATCTCCGCGACCTCCGGGCCGGGCCGGAACGGCGGAATGCCGTCGATACGCGCCAGAAATGTATACGCCAGCTCATCATCAAAGCCGACTTCGCCGCGCGAGTAGCGCTGACGATAACTGCCGCCGTCGATCAGGTCGGCTGCTGTCAGCTGCAGTCCGCTCTCCTCCCGCGCTTCGCGCAGAACAGCGGTCTGCGGCGTTTCGCCCGGGTCGATATGTCCGGTCGAGGTCAGGTCGAACCCACCCGGAAATAAAGGCCGGTCAAACTGCCGCTGCTGCAGCCAGATGCCGCACACGCCATTCCGCTTACCGACCACCCACAGGTGGCACACATGGTGGAACAGCCCCTGCGCATGCACGACGGCCCGCGGGCGTTCTCCGCAGGCACGTCCGTCTGCATCGTAAACAGTGAGCAGTTCCCCACCGTTCTGGCTGTCAATCAGCGCCTGCTTCTGCGGCCGCGTGAGCTTTTTAATTGCCGCTTCGCGCTGCATGGCCTCGCTCTGCGTGTCGAACATTTCGCTGTACGCCAGCGTCACCGGACCGCGTCCGCGCGTGTATTTTGCACCTTTTCCGCTGTTGTGCGCCGCCAGTCGAGCCGTCAGATCATTCGTCCAGCCGCAGTACAGCGTGCCGTCCGCGCAGCGGAGCACATAGGTATACCCTTTCATCGCATATCCTTTCCGCTCATCGGCTTGCCCTGATATCGCGCTGCGCAAGGATCGTACAGCCGCGCTTTTTGATTTGCAGACGCACCTTTGCCTTGCTCTTTTCACTGTTTCCGCTGCCGGAAACCAGTATTACTTCGACCTCCGTACCGGGCGGCAGCAGTTCCACCGCGCTGTTGAACACCGGCGCCGGATAACCCGCCCAGACCGGCGCCATCAGCACCACTCTGTCATAGCCGACAAACAGCGGCATACCGTCCAGCGCAACCGCCTTCTGCTTGACGGCCTCCGGGCAGCCGCGCACAAACGCGGTGAACCGGTTGTACGGCGTTTTCGGTGTAAGCTCAATCAAATCAGCGTTCCGCGCCTTGGCTTCCGCGCGGGCGTATGACCGTGTTGTGCCGCCGAGCGAGTAATATGCTACTGCGGTTTTCATCAAAACCAACTCCTTAGATGCGTTTTCCGTTGAATTTCTGCGCGGCAGCGGCACAGTCCTCCGCGATGATGCAGGCAGCCGCGTTCACCGCGTCCTCGCACGCCTTGTCGATAGCCTTCTGATCCTCCGCCGGGAACTTGCCAAGCACCCACGCCGCCAGATCGTAATCCGGACGCGGCTTTTTGCCGACGCCGATCTTCACGCGCGGGAAGTCCTCGCTGTTCAGATGATAGATAATGTTTTTCAGGCCGTTCTGTCCGCCTGCCGAGCCTTTTGCGCGCACGCGCAGCGTGCCAACATCGAGCGATACATCGTCCGACAGCACGATAACGTGCTCCGGCGGGATTTTGTAGAACGAGGCCGCATCGCGCACCGCCTCGCCGGACAGGTTCATAAAGGTCTGCGGCTTGAGGAACAGCACGCGCTTGCCGCCGAGCATTCCCTCGCCTGCCAGTGCCTTGAACTTCATGCGGTCGATCTTCTGTCCGCTGCGGGCGCAGTAACCCTCAAGTGCACGGAAGCCCGCATTGTGACGGGTATTGTCGTACTTCGTGCCCGGGTTGCCCAGTCCGACCACGATCCACTCGATCGGCTGGGATGCCTTTGCGGCTTTTTCTTCATCCAACTTCTTAAAAATATCGAATATTGACATATTTTTTCTCTCCGATGTCTGTTTAGTATGCCATGCTGCTGCCGAGCGTGTCGTCATTCTCCACCCAGTCGTGCACATTCACGGTGTCATATGTATCTGTGTCACGGCGGATAATCACCTTCTCAATGCCCGCATTGATGATGAGGCGCTTGCACATCGTGCAGGAGTTTGCGTCCGACATGATCTTTCCGGTGGACATATCGCGGCCGACCAGGTACAGCGTCGCGCCGATCATCTGGTCACGCGGAGCGGCAATAATGGCGTTCATCTCCGCATGCACCGAGCGGCAGAATTCGTATCTTTCGCCGCGCGGAATGCCCATCTTCTGACGAATGCAGGTGCCGATGTCGATACAGTTGGCACGCCCTCTCGGCGCACCGTTGTAGCCGGTGGATACGATGACGTCGTTCTTGACGATGACCGCGCCGAAGTTGCGGCGCAGACAGGTTCCGCGCTCAAGCGCAACCTGCGCCATGTCGAGGTAGTAATTTGTTTTGTCCCGACGGTCCATTTTTGTTTCCTCCTTCTATATAGGAAAACCTGTTAGGTTTGATTGCGTTATTTTCATGCACTGATTATCCGGTATCGGATAATCTCACCCGAAAATGCACCCATTTTCAAGATACATCCGCCTTGCGGCGCACTGCGCTGCCCGCTCATCGTGTGTGATGAGCACCAGCGTATGCCCCGACCGGTGCAATCGGTCAAACAGCTCCAGCACGCTGTCCGCCGCGGCAGGATCCAGTCCTGCGGTCGGCTCATCCGCCAGAATCACGCACGGTTCTGTCACAACCGCCCGTGCGATCGCCACCCGCTGCTGCTGTCCGCCGGAAAGCTGGTGCGGCCGGTGGTTCGCCCGATCAGACAGGCCAACCCGCTCCAGAACCGCCAGTGCGCGTTCGCTCCGCTCATGCCGCGGAACGCCCTGCAGCGCCAGCGGCAGCGCAACATTTTCCAGTGCTGTCATGCCCGTCAGCAGCCGGAACTGCTGAAACACAAAGCCGATCTTCTCACTGCGCAGACGCGCCCGCTGTTTTGCCGGCAAATGCGCGACTGCTGCTCCATCGAGCAGGTATTCGCCATCGGACAGGCTGTCCAACAGACCCAGAATGTGCATGAGTGTGCTTTTACCCGAGCCGGATGCGCCGGTCACCGAAATATAGTCACCGTCCTGCACGGTCAAATCGACTGCATTGAGCGCACAAATACCGTTCTTAGCATATATTTTACTCGCATGAATCAGTTTTAGCAATGCCGATTCACTCCTTCCCACCCTATCTTTGGCAGGAAGCATACTTATCATACCATGAATATGCGCTTTCCGCAAATTTGTATTGACATTGATCGGCATTGACCTTACTATTATATAGTAATCCGATAGGAATACGCCACACGAAAGAAGGTTCCCCTATGAAAAATCCGCTGCGCTACCAGCTTTCCGAATATGACTGCGGTCCAACCTCCATGCTCAACGCGCTCGCATTCCTGTTTGAGCGTGAGGATATCCCGCCGGAGGCTGTCCGCAACATCATGCTGTACTGTCTGGACTGCTACGGCTCGGACGGCGTAAGCGGCAAAAGCGGCACCTCCTGTGCAGCGATGATGTTTCTCAGCAACTGGCTGAACGGCTTCGGCAAGATCGGCCGCCTGCACATCTCCACGCAGTATCTGTCCGGTCCGGCGGTGAATTTTGGGCAGAACAGCCGTCTGCGCGATGCACTCCGCTGCGGCGGCGCTGCCGTGGTGCGCCTGCACTTCGACGGCGAACACTATGTGACACTCACCGGCATTGATGAGAACGACATAGTGCGCGTGTTCGACCCGTATTATCTTGATCAGCCTCTCGATACGGACAGCGTGCAGATGGTGTATGACCACCCGTGCGAATACAACCGGCTCGTGCCTCGCCCCTGCTTCGAGCGTGAGACCCACGAGGTTTACGCGCTTGGCGAAATTGACACCCGCGAAGCCATTCTTCTGTTTAATGACCAGACGCGCCTGACGGCAGAGAATACCATTGAATACATGATTTAACCTGTTTTCACGCAAACGGCGGAACGATTTGTATCGTTCCGCCGTTTCAGTCTATAAAAAGTTATATCCCTGCCATTTCAAATAATCCGCGCGACAACCTCCGCCGTTTTCATTTCTGCTGCTCCTCACAGTATTTCTCCGTGTAGGCCGTTGCTTTGGGATCGCCTTTCGGCTCGCGTGTCTGCTCCCACGGCGGCAGCTCGGCCACTGCTGCCGAGTCAATATGCGCCGCATCGTCGTACTGCGGGAATGCCTTTGGCTCACGCTCTTTGTGATCGTGCCTGTGCATATAGAGAACGCTCCTTTCACACTGCAATGCGTTTGGATAAAAACTGCGCCGCCGACTGACACAGCTTGAGCAGCACCTCATCCGCCTTTTCGTCCTCTTTTTCGCTGACAAACGCAACACAGCCGCTGACATCGCCGTCTGTAATGATCGGCGCCTCCGCAACCACCGCGCAGCCGTCCTGCGAGGAGATAAGCACCTCCGGCTGCTCGTCCACACCGCGTTCATAACATTCGCGGCGTTCCATCAGCTGCTCCAGCTCGGATGAGATACTCCGCTCCAGAATATCCTTTTTCACACCGCCTGCTGCCGCAATCACCGCATCCCTGTCGCAGATAGCACAGCTCATGCCCGCTGTACGTGCCAAAGCCTCCGCCAGTTCGGCGGATACCGCGCCCATCTCTCCCATCGGGGAGTATTTCTTGAAAATCACTTCGCCGTCGCGGTCGGTGTAGATTTCCAAGGGGTCACCGCCGCTGATAACATTGACATCGAAAACCTTGTCCTTCTGATTGCGCGAACGCTGGACAATACGGCATTTTTCGCTGTTTTCGATGCCTGAATTAAAATTTACGACGTTCTCCTCTCTCGTGCTCTGCAGCAGCGCGTCAATGTCACTTTGCAGATGTACTTCCAGATGATCCTCGTAAACCGTGATCTTGTCTATCATGAGTTCCAGATCATTGCGCTCCATCTTGGGCTTGTGCAGCAGATCATCGAATACTTCAAGTGCGGTCTTGGCCGTGCGGTTGACCTCGATGATCGTGTTGCGCTTGTTGGACAGCAGTTCGATCTGGTGATTCAGACCGTTGATCTTGCTTTGCAGCTCAGCTTCCATTTCGTCATAAAGATCGCCCAGCGTTTCCTCGTTCTCCGGGTGCTTCATAATGTCGCGGATACGCTGCCGCTTGGTAGCCTTGAGTTCTGCCGTCAGGTCATCTAGCACCTCGGCCAGATTGTCCGCCGACTGTTCGGTTTCCACGATCTGATTATCCTCGCGGGCCAGTTCCGCGTTCAGCCTGTCGAGCATCTCCGCAGAGCCGTCCATCACACGGCGGATGTACAGACGCATAAGCTCGTCCAGCTTGTCCACGCGGATATGGTGGCTGGTGCAGCCCGCTCGTCCGCGGCGATGGTAGGTGCCGCAGGTATACGCCGGAGCGATGTCCGAACGGCTCATCGAGAACATCGGTGCGCCGCAGTCGCCGCACTCAAGGAAGCCTGAGTAGACGTTATCGTACTTCTTAATCCCCCGGTAGTTCGAGCGCGTGCGCTTCTCCCGCAGAGCACGGGTGATCGCAAACGTGCGGTAGTCGATGATCGGCTGATGGTGGTTCTCGATGACGATCTGCTCGTCCTCGTCTCGCCGCACATCCTTGCCGTTGATCTTTGCCCGTGTAAACTTGCCCTGGCGCAGTGTGCCGATATAGAAATCGTTGTCGAGGATGCCCTGCACAGTCACAAGCGCCCATGCAGCCTTAACTTCCCGCTTAGTTGTCTTGCCCTCGGCCTGCTTGCGCATCTGCTCGGACATACGCGGTGTGGGCACACCCTGCTCGGTCAGGTAGTTGGCAATCTTCTTGTAGCCCCAGCCATCATTGTTGTAGTGATCGTAAATCCGGCGCACAATGTCCGCCTCGGTCGGTACGACCTCAAACTGCTGCTGATTGTTGATGATGTAGCCATACGGTGCGGCGCACAGCCATTTGCCGTCCGCCTGCCGCCGTTTGATGACGTTTCGCACCTTGCGCGAGGTATCCGTGACCGGCATTTCGTTGACGAGGAACTGAAACTGGATTTTCAGCCAGTCATCGTCGTTCGGAAAGTCAATGCCGTCGCCGATGGAGATGATGCGAACACCTGCATCACGCAAGTCTTCGAGTTCCACTAATCCGCGGCTGTTGCGGCGAGAAAATCGAGAAAAGTCCTTGATGATGAGGATGTCGTACTTGTGGCTCATCAAGCCTTCTCTCATTTTCTGATATCCCTCGCGCTGCTCAAATGTGTAGCCTGAGCGGTCGCGATCCTCGAAAAAGGTCAGGCTGCTGCCCGGGAACTGCGTTTTTACGAAGTCCTCGATGATGGCTTTCTGGTTCTCGATGGATACGTTGTCGCGGTCGAGCTCGTCATCGACGGAAATACGGGTGTAGCCCGCTATGTTAAAGGTTTCGGTCATGGTGTGGCTCCTTTGCCGGTGAGGCTGATTATATGGATAGCGTCCATACGATTTTTTTGCTTTTGGGGTCTCGGATCGTCAATGTGGCATTCTGCAGACCATTCGGAATATTTGTGCAGGTGGAAAGGTCAATGTGATAATCGAAGCAGGCAGTTACAGCCTCGAACAGTGCTTTGTTCAATTCAAATTGACGGCTCATGGTTATTCCCCCTTGAGGTATCGCTCGGTCTGACGATCAAACCCGGAAATGTACATGGTATCCTGTCGAACTGTTTCCAAAATGGAAATAGTTATGTCATACAGCAGAATTTCACCGCGATTGGCAATATCGTTACTCATTCTTATCTTTCTCCTTATTCCGTTCCGGCAAAGCTGCCGCATCGGCTACAATGTCCGTGACCAGCTCCAGATCGCTCATATTGTCGCAAAGGTTGTACTTTTTCAAGTCCTTGAGGTTCTTGTACTGTCTATTGCTCATCCCCGACCATGCGCGCGTGATCTCGTCCGTGAGAATCGCGTACTCTCTTCCCTTTTGCACGCCGTGCATGCGCCATTCATCCGTCAACTCGTTGCGGATGCGGATAGCAAGCAGCCGCTGATGTACCCACTCCCCGGTGTAACCCTTTTTGAGATATGTTTCAAGCGCTCGGTCGATAGCCTGTTCTGGGTCGATGGTTTTCTCGATACGCTCGCGGCTCACCATGGCCAGCCATGCCTTAAACGGCTCAGCCTTCTTCGACGGCACGGACTGGATAATGCGGAGAAACTGCTCGGTGTTGCCAACATCGGTGAGGCGTTTTTTACCGTCAGCCGCCCGCATTTTCAACCGTGACAATTTGTCACGGTTTCACTTCCCTCTGCTTTGAGCCGCTGCTTCAGCTTGCGCCAGTATACTGCTGGGTCAGCGCTTTCTGTCAAAACGGCAATAACATCTGCATTGCCATATATATCTGCATCCAAATATATCTTTGTAGATAATATTGTACATCAGTTCATTCACCATTGCAAGCGGCAAAAAATTTGGCAGAGGAGGACGCGGAACCTCCTCTGCCTGACCGTGCTCACTGACCTGCCGCCTTGCGTGCCTGCACTGCCCGCCCGGCAGCACGGCGGCGATTGAACAACAGCAAGTCGCGCGTATCCTCATACAGATCCCGCTTGCCGGACAGGAACACCGCAACGGTGTACTTCGTGCCCTTATACTGTGCGTACAGCTCCTTGAGCTGCTGCTTGACCGCCTCGTCTGCCTGCTCGGCGTGGGTGAGCATGACTTCAACGATTTGGGTCGGTTCGTGGATTTTGGTTTGCATAATTACCCCTCCTACAGGTGCATTGTTCCAAATTCAATACAGGTTTATACTGCTTCATTGCTATAATATATAGCCGCTCATGCAACGTTTTCAAAACGCTTGATTTTGCAGTTTTTGCCCGAACCATCGGTTTCGATATGCTTGAACGCTTCCTTGACAGCCGCGTTCTTCCGAGCTTCTTTCCATTGCCCCGGCTTCATACCGAGCTGTCCCTGGACCTCTGCAATCAAGATTGGGGAACCATCCCAATCCGCGAGCCATTTGAGCAGCTTTGAGGCATGGGTCGGTTTTCCTTGAAAGGTTCGGCCGGCTGCCAGTTCGGACAAGCATTCGAACGGTAATTCGGAAATCTCGTCATGCTGGCAGTCTCTGAACGATTCACGAACGTGCATGACAACCTCTTCGGGCGGCTGAATCAGCCACAGAGAAACTGGTTCTTTACCGCCATGATTGCGCAGCGTACTGCGGAATACAAGCTGAACCAGATCGCGCGCCATCGTTATTCTGTACGCACGCCAGATCGTCTGTATTCCGGAAACTCGGATCGAGACACGCCTGCTCGAATTCGCCCCACGCACTGCCGCCGAAATCGAATGCCAGCGCCCGATTGAAATATTCTTCCGAGTCGAAACGTCCCAAACCGGCACAAATCACGCAATCCGCTTCATTGTATCGATTCGATCCGTTCATGCCTCCGAAATACGGCAGACTCTCTTTGGGTCCACTGTTGTCATCCGCTTGAAGCGGAATCAGACGATCGTGGAACTCGCTCAGGGCATCCCAAAGCTCCTTCGCGTAGCCCTTGTATGTAACCACAAGGACCTTGTGCCCTGCCATACCGGACAGCTTGTTCTTCAGCCAGACCGTCAGTACGTTCCGAGTCGTTTTATTCGCCATCGCGGTCTTGCTGACGCTGAACCGGGTGTCGGAACGCTGCACATGAATGGTGAGCCGCTGATACGATTCCTGCACATCTGCCGAAGGTATATCGACTTCAGGATTCTCATACAATTCAGGCGAGAGAAACGCTGAACCGCTCAAAATGAACGTGCGCAAGTCATCTCGTATGTCGAACGGGCGGCAGTGCGGAACCGTTAATTCGTGTTCCTGACCGATTTGATAGGCAGCGGGCTGCTTTGACAGTACGCTGACCGTCTCAATAATTTCGTCGGAACGCGGACCGGCATAGTGCTCCAGCTGATCGCAGAACGGATCCAGCTTGCTCCAATCGAATGCTGCCGCATTGAAATCGTCCGATGTTGCCATTGCAATGCGACTTCCGTTCGCTTTATACTGCCGAAACAGTTTTTGAAACGGAATACGGAGCGAATAGTTCAGCGTGCTCAGCAGCGTCTGTTTTGGCTTGTCCCAGCTCAGCTCATAGCTGGGTTTGTACGTCGAAATCATTCCTTCACAGGCAGCAATCACACTCGTTGAAAGCTTAGAAACTTTCATCAGATTCGGTGCTTCATCAACAATCAGCAGCTTCCGCGTGTAAATCGTTTCCTCGCCGGAACTCCACTCACGCAGAGTAGACAGATTCTCGATATAATATTGATCGTATCGAGCGTGCATAAAGACGAGGAACGGTGTCTGATTGGCTTTATCAGCGGCATGCAGCAATCTGCATTCTGCCGCCTGAGGGCAATCTTTTCCGGGACATTCTGCACGCGTCTGCACATCGCTGCGCTGACAGCCGCCATGGGCAATATTAAAATCGTTCGGGCTCTCGAGCACGCGAACGAGATCGCGGTTAGGAGCGTTCTCCTGTATCAAGTCGCGCAGCTCGTACGCCTCGGCGGTTTTCTCAACGACAAGGATAACGCCGCCGAGCGACTTGGCGTAATCACTCATGCGAACGAACTCGCGCGTCAGCACCTTGACAAGCGCACGCACTAGCGTAGACTTGCCCATCCCCGGCAGGAGCGGAATGGTTGTGACTGGCACCTCCGCCTCGCCAAGCATCAGGCGGACAGTATCTCTGAGCAGCTCGCGCTGCCCAGATATATATGTTACCCCACGTGTAGAAAAGTACTCGTCAAGCTCGTCCATCACTTGTCCCGTCAAGTCGGAAATACAGTGCGGAGAATGCGCGCTCCACTCCAATGCCCGAAGCTCTTCGTTTTCACCGAAACTCGAATCAGCAGATTTTTTGATATCTTTCATACCTCATTCTCCTCCGATTCATCAATTTCTGCAACAAAATCAGCTTCGGCTTTGCAGTCGTCCGATTCGAGTGAAAACAGGCTCCCAAGGTCATTCCCGATGCTGATTTCATGCTGTTTGAACAGCGAAAGCAGGTCATTGAGAGCGACACCCATACAGGGCAGCGGCTTGTCAGCAGGTGACAGCTTGTACTTCCACGTCGTATCGCGTCCGCCAGTGCGGAACGGAATGCCGTCCTCTGCTAAAGCTGCCTGCAACGCCGCTTCGGCAGAAATGTCGAGTTCCACGTCCCTCTCTTGCAGCCAGTCCTTATATGCGGTGAGCAAGCTCCTGCGACCACAGATCAACAAGAGAGTTGTCTGATTCTTGAGCGTACGCAGCCATGCCACCGACTGCGAATCCCATGTTTCCCCTTCCTTACGGATACCTGCAATGTGGTCATGCAGATACTTCTTGAAAAACAGGAGGAAGGTGTACGCATTTTCCGGATTGAGCTTTGCAGTGGTGTCTTCCGGCGGTTTGGGAGACGTTTCGGGGAGAATCGCGCCCCAAACTGTGCGAAAGAACACATCAGCATCCTGCCTGGTACAGTAATCCTGTTCGATACTCCAAAGTATGAATACTTGCAGTACCGCCAATAGAATGGCTTTAATCCTCGTTTCGGCATCGACCGTTTCGCAGATATACCTTCCGTTCTGTTCGCGCGGAACAAAGTGCGAGACAAGCTTTGTAATATTATTGACAAACCGTTCGACATCTCGATTGCAGTACTTCGCAAAGTCTCGCAAAACACACGGAATACTGGAGCTGTACTCGGTAAATTCCTGCAGCACTGCAGGATCGTATACCTGCAGTTCACTGCCGTCCAACGTAAACGTCATGCGTTCACTGCCCGACACTTTACGTCCCAATACCACCGGAATAGAGAACGGATAATTCTTGTTTACCGCGTTAACGACAGACTGTGGAATGCCGTTCTCTAATGCAACCAGACGGTTGACAACCGGTGCCGGGAGCGTCATACTTTTCTTGTGGATAATAATTTCCAGCACTGCATAATCTACAAGGTCATCGCTCGGCTGAAGCGCACCAAGTTCACAGTGCGGCTGCCAGATGTGCGGTACACTAGCCACCCAATGCTTGTCCTCGTATTCGTCCGGACCGCCGCAAGCCCACAGGAGTTCCTGCAGAACCTGGGGCGCAGTCTGAAGTCCGGTAAGTACAGCGGCAATGCTGCCGCCGAACAGCGGGTACAGAATAGAGAGCAACGGTGTAGCAATGCACAGGACGAACAGCATTAGCAGCGTGGCGTTCTTCTGGCACAGCTCCGGCAGCTGGAACAGCGCCCGGAATGCGTCCGAATCTCTGGCGCGCCAGCAGTACAGCGGCAGCAGCGCCGCGTCCGAGTCAAGCGAAACATTGATATACTCAATGTCTGCGTGCTTTTGACGCTTGTTGAACTCCTTCTTGGGAATCTCGACAAGGCACTTGCCGCCGCGTGCAGCATACGCGAGCGTTAAATCGCCTTGGGTGATGACATAGAGGTGGTCGTAATCGCTGGGCGCACCGAAGTTTGCGATGTCACCACCATTCTTTTTATGAATAGCTATTATCTCACTAGCTGAGTTGTACATGAGTAAATACCTCCTAAAAGTGATTCAGGCGCCTGTTTTTTTGAGCTCACAAGTATCTTACCATACGCATCGTTAACAACGCCTTACGAATACTTACGAAAAAATAAAATATGAAAGAGGCAAAAATGGTATGTGTGAAAATTCAAAGTCATTAATTACTATTACCGAAGAACTATTTTCTGAGTTTCAACAAATCAAGACAAATAATTATAATTATTCTCGTATTCTGTCGAAAACGAAGGAATTAGAAACATATATTGTTCACAAAAAATGGATATATCGACAATTGAGAGAACCAGGTTCTTTATCCATTAGCATTTTACTCCTGTTGATATTGGCTGAAACAAGCAAAATGCAACCGAATAATCATTGTTTTTTATCTGTATTTTGGCAACTAAAATCTTGGGTAGAAACGGTTTGTTTTGCACAAAGCAAAAATATATTAAATGCTACACACATTGAATTCCTTCAAGATCAATATAAAATGTTCCGAGTTTACTATGACCATACCAAAAGGAAAATCAAAAGATTTCGAACAGCAAACGGTGAAAATGAAGAACGCAAAGCCTCCATACAGCGCAAGCTCCTCGCCGAAGGCCAAGACATGCTTTATGAGCTTGCTAAACTGTTTTGCGCATATCACAAGCAGATATATCATAATGACATTACCCGCATGACAACTACTATTTTTGAACATTTGAAGTTACTGGTTGCAGCAATTGCAAATTGCTCATGGTATTTACCTGTACTCAATTATTATTTCTTCTTCATGTTTGTGAAAAGACATGAGTTTATATTAACCTTTAATCCCGCAGAACAATCGATTGATGAGCAGCCGAGCAATGTCTTGTATCCTAATTTGTCGTTCACTGCAATCGAAAAAGATCGATATTCTTCAACTATATACTATGAATTGTTCAATGATATTGCTAAAACACTGGCTCTTGTCAACCATGCGGATAGCCCAAACACTGAGACACTACATAAATCCAATATCTGGCAAGAAATATCCGGGTACGCTACTGATAATATGTATATGCGCATACAGCTATTCATGAAGAGTCAAGCGATCCGTAATTGCGAAAACACGATAGAGCCCGAAATATATAAAGATGACTATCATGATCCACAATATGAAGATCAAGACATCATGTCTGATTCTTGGATTGATAACACAGCAGACGAAACATATGATATAGATGAAATATCGTCTCTCCATATTTTAAACTTTTGTTATGAAACGTTATCCGGCGATGAGAGATCTGCGGTGAAAAACTGGCTCCATCACGATGAATTCGGAGAACTCCTTTTGTCATTAAACCGAATTTTAGAGCCCAGAACCCAATTGGCAATCAGCTGCGATGTGACGCCGTCAGCATCCATTGAGAATTCTATTGATAATTGCCACTCTATGCTATTCACCTTGCAAAAACAACGTATTCCCGCAAACAATGTATGGACACTGGGCATAAGGACAGACAACATTGAAGAGAGTTCACAAGAAAAACTCAAATTAGCAGAAAAATATAAAGAAATATGCGATTTTTTGATATTCGTCGAATTAATTTATCGGCAGTTGCGATGCGAAAGGAACTAAATATTCCTACGGGCATATTTCTCGAAGGTGACACCGCCAGAAACAAATTAGAGCAGACTTTTACAAAATTTATTGAAATGCTTGAAGCACACAGAGATTTACTCTATCCTCAATGGTTCAGAAATTATCTGTACAATCATTCCGTTATATCACCGAATGAGCAAATTGACATTTTGCATATGCGGAACGAGCTTGTAAGACGTGACTGGACAGCAAATGAGTATATTGAATTCATAAAGATTTCTGTCAATAAACCTGCCTTTTTAGCATGGATCAGCAAATATATTAATTTACTAGACTCTGAGACTTCATCAAAAGAATTGCGCAACCACATCGCTGCCGCTGCCTTCTACCAGATGATCAGCAACCTAATCTACTTCATGCGTGAGGAGATGCTGTCGTTGCTCTAAAGCCTTGCAGTGCACGAATATCTATCAAGGGGGGATATATATTTCTTATACTATATAGGAAGTCCCCCCTTCAGTGGCATGAATCATCAAGCCGATCTACGGCTATACTAATTGCACAAAACATATTTAATTATATAATTTGTGCATTACATAGCATAAACTTGAATTTTGGAATCATTTATGCTATGCTTTTATCAGGAGGGTTGCCGTATGATCGCTTCGCACAAGCTCAGAAAACGAGATATCTATCTAAACAAGCTCATCGCCTTTCAGGACACAGAGCCGATCAAGGTCGTGACCGGCATCCGCCGCTGCGGCAAATCCAGTCTGCTCAAGCTGATGGCTGCTCATTTGCGCGAGAACGGTGTCAATGATGAACAGATCATCGAGATGAATTTCGAATCCTACGAGTTCATCAAAATGACCTCAGATGACCTGTATCAGTATGTGAAAGAGCGTTCGCTGCCGAGCAAGCGGATGTATCTGTTTTTCGATGAATTGCAGCGTATGGCAGGCTGGGAAAACACGATCAATGCGTTTCGCGTGGATTTGGATTGCGACATCTACATCACCGGCTCCAACGCCTACCTGCTTTCGTCGGAATATTCCACCTATCTGTCCGGCCGCTGTGTGGAAATCAAAATGCTGCCGCTGTCGTTTGCAGAGTTTATCGATTTCCATGGTTTCACTATTCAAGAGGTCAAAAGCGCGCTCGGCGGTACGAAAAAGCAGGCAGTTGATGCCGACGGTACCCATTACGAGCTGCGTGAGATTTTTGACGCCTATATGCGATACGGCGGCATGCCGGGTATTGCAGATGTCGGGTTGGAACAGGACAAGGCCCTTACCCTGCTGGACGGCATTTATTCGACCGTTATTGTGCGCGATATTCTAGAGCGCGAAAAGCGCAGAGGTCAGCGACAGATCACAGACGCCATTCTGCTCAAAAAAATTATTCTGTTTTTAGCAGATAATATCGGCAGTTCGGTTTCCGTATCCTCCATCGGCAATACGCTGGTCAACGAAGGCCTGCTCGACGAGGGCCACCGCAAGACAAAGCCCAGTGCGCATACGGTTCAGGCCTATGTGAATGCGCTGCTTGAAGCATACTTTTTCTACGATATCAAGCGTTTTGATATCAAGGGAAAGGAATTTCTGCGCACACTGGGCAAGTATTACATCGTAGATATCGGTCTGCGCAATTATCTGCTCGGTTTCCGCAACCGTGACAGCGGCCACGCGATTGAGAACGTCGTTTACTTCGAGCTGCTGTGCCGCGGCTATGATGTTGCCATCGGCAAAGTCGGCACTGCCGAGGTGGATTTCATTGCAACCAAGGCCGATGAGAAGCTGTATGTGCAGGTAACGGAATCTATGGAGAGTGAAACCGTACGTACACGTGAGCTTGCTCCGCTGCAAAAAATCGCAGACAACTACGAAAAAATCGTGCTTTCACTCAATCCAGGCCTAGATTCGTCCTACGAAGGAATTAAGTCGCTGAATCTGATTGATTGGCTGCTGGAAAGTAAATAACAAAAGATAACCGCCAGGTTCCTCATGTCGGAGAAACCTGGCGGTTACTTTTGAATATCAAATTTATCCGATGTGGCGCTGTGACGGTGTATCGCCGGGAACAGCCTTCACTGCCTTGCTCATCTCCTGCATCAGCGAAGCATAGCTGAGGTCAGTCGGATCGTCCGCATAGCGAATCCAGTAATGATCGTGCGCGACAATACCGTGTGTCTTACGACAGATCAGCTTCGGCTGGTAGAGCGTCAGTCCGGCGATGGCGAGCAGCTCTTTGGCATTCTGCCGCGTGGATGGGAAACACCGGTCGGCGAAGAATTTATCCAGCCGTGCAGCCGTCGGCGTCGCCTTGCCGTTCATGCCGAACAGCAGCACCGGCAAATGGGAAGGATTGAGCACCGTAAACTGCGGCTTGTTATTCTCATCATAGCAGACCTGTACTACGGGCGTCTCTTCCCAATAGATTGTGAAATCAACAGGTTTCATGCGAAATACTCCTTTAGCTGCTGCAATCTTATCTGCAGAATCGTACGGCAATAGTCGAGCATCCGTGCAGACAGCGGCAGACCATCGAATACGGTATCCGGAATGCTGTCCGGCAGGACAATCCCGCTCGGGAGCTGATTTACCAAGTGCAGCTGTTTGGAAAAGCTCGTAGAGAATGGTTTTGCTTTGCAGGAATACAGGTACTGCTCTACCGGACGATGCTCCGCCTGCATGAAACCAAGTGCATAACCGCTGTCAAACAACGGTGGAAAACGGTATGAACCATCTGTTTCGTCCTTGAGAACGCCAAAATTATTCAAATGACGATCCTCATTGCAGATCAGGAAATCAAACAGCAGCATGGTGTTCAGATAGTCTCGCGCATCCAGCCCGGTCAGCGTACGAAACAGGTCAATGACGAGCGCATAGTTTTCTTTTGCGGAAACAGCCCATTGAATTGGCTCATCCGAACTTTCCACCATGGTTTCAAACGAAATAAAACTCTCGTTCTTGTAACAGAAGTTGTGTGAGATCGTACCAAGCAGAAGTTTTTCATCGTCTATCCGAATATGGCATAGCTGATATTGCACGACAAGAATATGCAGCAGTTCACCAACACGCGAAGCAATGACTTCTGCAATGGCATCCTGATATTCACGCCCATGATCGACGCGGTTCGCTTTCAGATAGCAATTCGTTTCCGGCTGATACCATTTCATTGCGTCACCCTTGCTGGTGCTGGATAACATCAGCGGAATACCGGGTGTGATTTCGAGGATTTCGTTCAAACCGTCCACCTGCCTTTTCCTATATTATATCGTTTTAGACTGTTTAGGCGCAAGAGATTTCTTTGTCGAGCAGCGGCACAAACAATATACTTCGAGAAAACGCTCATGAATATCCAGAAAGTCAGCTCTCTTTTTGAGAGAAACAAATGATTGCCGACCGTCAAGGTCAGCCTGGAGTAGAGCGTGCTGAAAGCTGGGATTATGAAGTTTTGAGAAGAAAATCTGTAATTCAATCTATAACTAAAAATCGGAGCGAAGGCGATATCTGCACTGTGTAAACACGAAATACATAATCTGCGTTATGCCTTTACGCGCCACAGCACTTCGTACAGCTTGATAATACGTCCGAGCATCAGCGCAGACAGCACGGTTCCTACACCGATGCCGTAAAACGGACTGTGGTTGATGATACACAGCAGGGCGCTGATTGCAACCATAGAAAGGTCAAACGAGTTCTTGACCGCGGAAAACCGCAGATGAAATACCTCGGAAATGGTGTTCACAATACCGTCTGTCGGCGTGAGCACCATTTTGCTCCTCACGCACAGAAATACGCCGGCCGCGGTGACAAACATGGTCAGCGTAAAGCAAAGCAGCCGCGTGGGCAGCGCGAACGGCAGCACAGGAATGAGCCAATCGTACACATCGGTCAGCACGCCGAATGCGAACGAAAGCGGGATTTCGAGCAGATAAGTAAGTGTAATTCTGCGCGACAGAATGCACTGCATCACTACAAAAATCAGATAACAGATGATGGACGCGGTGCCGAGTGAAATGCGATAAATCTCCGAAATGGCATACATAACCGAGCTGAATGCCGCCACACCGACGTTGTAGCGCACGTTCAGCACAACGGCCACCGCGATCAGATTAAGACCGACAATGTACCAAACGGCACGCTTACCGGTGCTTGCAGTTGTTTCCATGTGCATTCTCCTTTAGCTGTTTTTCAGATTGTCCAACGTCTGAGTAATGAGTTTGAGCAGTGTATCCCGCTCCTCCGCGCTGATATGATCGAGCAGCACATCGCCGAAGTCGGTGCAGTTGCGCTGCATGGTCTCGTGCAGCTCCTCCCCCTGCGCGGTAAGCGTAACCACTTTGTACCGCGCGTCATGCGAAGACACACGTGTGATGAGCAGCCCCTTGTTCACCATGCGTTCCACAATGGCACGTGCTGCCTGATGCGTCACACTGAGGTGCGTTTTCAAGTCTGCGGCGGCGCTTTCCGGATGGGCGTGGAAGAACAGAAGCGCGTCTGCCTGCTCGGCAGTCAGACCAAGTTTTTTCAGATCGCGATTGCGCCGCTGTGTAATGGTATTCGATAGTTTCTGTATCTTTCGAGATAGAATATAGGTTGACTGCATGAATATCACCAGATTTTTATATAATATACAATACGTTGTATATTATCAGAAGAGTGCCGTTCTGTCAAGACGAATTCTTCCCCCGCCGAACAATTCCGGTTGTCAAATCTGCTGAAGCTGTGTTATGCTGTTGCTATCAGCAAGGCACTGCGGCAGGAGGCGTTGAACAATGGATCAGGGGCATATCATATTCCGTGTACTGCATCACGAGAATATTTCGATCACAATGGATGCAGGCGTATCGCTGTTTTTCGGTCTGCACGGACAGTACACGATTTCCACTGCGCAGGAAAGCTACACCATCGGTGCTTCTGAGGTATACGCCGTATCTCCGTTCACGCTGTACCGCACTGTTAGCGGAGAGGATGCAGGCGTGCTGCAGATCACGCTTTCGCCTGAAATTCTGCAAAAGGCTGATTGGCCGCAGCGGCAGATGATCGACTGCTATCTGTCCCGCAGTACACTGACGGATTCGGTCGCGCAGGACATTCGCAGACGGTGTGCGACACTGTTCCGGCTGTATTTTCAGCAGACTGATCAGGTGGAACTGCAGCGGCAGGCGGTATCGCTAGCCTCTCTGCTGTGGAGCCGCTTTTCCACAACCGACTCGGTTCAGCCGGAAGATAGCATCAACACGCTGAAACTGCTGGAATCCGCACTGAAAATGATCCATACGCAGTGGAACCAGTCGATTTCCCTGTCCGAGACAGCAGCACGGCTGTATGTATCGGAAAGCTATATCTCGCGTGTGTTCAAAAAATATGTGGGGACCACATTTACCAAGTATCTGGTCGATCTGCGGCTGTCTCATGCGGTCAATGATCTGAAAGGCACGGACTCAGTAACCGAGATTGCCTATCGAAACGGTTTTAAGAGCGATAACTCGTTCATCGACTTTTTCAAGAAAGCCTACGGGTGCACACCGGGCAAATACCGTCAGCAGCTGAAACAGCCTGCCGATACACCGGAGCCGCCTAAAGAGGATGTTTCGGACTGGCTGCAGGAACTGCTGCAGTATGCAGACGGCGCAAGCCTGTATTCAAAGAGTGCACCGACTGTCATTCACAAGACGGTTCGTCTGCCTGAGACGCAGGATGGCGAACCGATTTGCCAGAGTTGGCGACAGATGGTGAACATCGGCTACGCGCATGACGGTCTGATCGGCTCGGTGCAGGAGCAGCTGCGTCGTGCGCAGAAGGAGATCGGCTTTACCTATCTTCGGTTTCACGGCATTTTCGATGATGATATGCATATTTATCAGGAAAACGAGGATGGTTCACCGTGGTTTAATTTTGCCTACGCCGACCTGCTGTTCGACTTCATTCAAGAGATTGGGCTGATTCCGTATGTGGAGCTCGGTTATATGCCGTCTAAATTGGCAAAAACGCAGTATACCGTGTTCGACAATCCGGCAATCTGTATCAGCATGTACAATGATTCGGAAAAGTGGCAGGCGTTGGTGCAGGCATGCCTGTCGCACTGGATTGACAAATACGGTCTGGCGAACGTGCGCAAATGGCGATTCACCGTGTTTTCGATGAATTACAGCAGACTGCAGTATACCGCGCCGGTCATGTCACACGAGGACTACTGCAAGATGTTTGAAGCGACCTATCAGACGATTAAAATGATCGATCCCGAACTAAAGCTGGGAGGTGCCGGATGCTTTCCGGATATTGCGCTTGCACCGGACGGTCTGCGTCGGTTTCTTCTCGATGTTAAGGAGCACGGCTGTCCGCCGGATTTCATCACGGTACAATGCTATCCGCACGAAGACTTTTCACAAGATAGTGATTTCTTCTATTTTACCTCTAAACAGATCTCGATGCCGTCGGTGCTGAGTAAGGACAAGAATTTTACCCTGCACTTTCTGCAGCGGCTGAACCGCATCCGACAGGAAATTGGCTTTGCAGACTGTCCGGTTGTAGTTGAGGAGTGGAATTCTACCCTGTGGCAGCGTGATCTGTCAGGCGATACCTGTTACAAAGCGGCATGGCTCATCAAAAATATTCTGCAGAATTATGATCAGGCGGAATATCTCGGCTACTGGCTGCTGACCGACTTTCTTGACGAATGGCTGGTACCGGGCGGCGTATTTCATGGCGGATACGGTCTGTTTACTATCAACGGAATACCCAAGGCTGGCTATCAGGCCTTGCGGATGCTGGGTCGAATCGGTGAGCGCAAAATCGCTTCCGGTGAGGGATGGTTTGTCTCCCGAACCGAAAACACGATTCAAGTCTATCTGTACCATTACTGCCATTATGATGCGCTGTACCGCTACCGCTATCAGAAGCTGACCGACCCACACGATGCCTACAAGGTGTTCGAGGTTGACGGACGGCTCAAAATCGAGCTGGAACTCTGCGGATTGGACCCGGGTGTATATCGGCAGGAAAGCTGGACGCTCAACCGGTCGGCAGGCTCAACATTTGACAAATGGCTGGAAATGGAAGCGCCCAGAGTCATGACGCCGGAGGATTTAAACTACTTAAACGATATGGCACAGCCGCTCTGTAAAATTCGAGATACGGATACCGCAGGTGCGCTACACCTGCAGACGGAACTGGAGCCGCATGAGGTACGTCTGATTGTGCTGAAAAAGCGGGATGGATAAGATACCCGCGCAAGGAAATCCGTCATTTTTGCAGTCTGATATCGAAAAACTGAACTCCATCATACAGAAATACTCTGTCACGCAGAGAAACCGCCGGAATATCGGGAGCGATATTCCGGCTTTTCTGTATTCCTTCTCCGCATTTGCGAGTAAACTGTAAGCATGAAAACGAGCAGACCTGCAGGAAAACGCTCACATAAGAAAGAAAAAGAAAAGGGGAGAAAAACATGGCAGCAACAAGACAGACTGTGCAGAGCAATGCAAGCACAAATGTAAAAACCAGCATCTTTGAAAAGATCTCCTACGGTATGGGCGATGTTGCATGCAACGTAGTATTCGCACTCACCAGCGGTCTGATCACGTACTTCTACACCAACGTCATGAGCGTATCGGCGGCTATGGTCGGTATGATAATGCTCATTTCGCGTATTTTTGACGGTATTTCCGATGTGGCGATCGGCCTCATCATGGACAAGGTGCATTCCAAGCACGGACGAGGCCGAGCGTGGGTGCTCTGGATGGCACTTCCGTACGGCATTTCCGCCGTAGCGCTGTTCTGTCTGCCCGCAAATGCAACAGCGGCTGTGCAGGCCATCTACATTTTCATCACCTATAACCTGTGTACAACGGTTGTCTACACTGCACTGAATCTGCCCTACGGCGCAATGGCTCCGCTGATGACCAGTAACGAGCAGGATCTTGCCCGCATCAACCTGTTCCGCATGGCGATGTCGCCGATTGGCAACATGATCGTTTCTGCGGCCTCCCTGCCCATCATCAACCGCATGGGCGGCGATCAGGCGGCGTGGATCAAGGTAACGCTCATCTACTCGGTAGTCGCTATCGGCCTGCTTCTCTGGTGCTTCTTCGGCACCAAGGAACGCGTCAACACCCAGGCTGCACAGGAAGCAGAAAAGCTGCCGGCAAGCGTTCGCTTTGGCGCACTCATTCACAACAAGTACTTCCTTATGATCCTGTTCGCATCCCTGTTCCTTGCGGTTTACCAGACCGTCAACGGCACGGTTGCAACCTACTACGCGCAGTACATTCTCGGCAACAACGAATATTACAGCGTGCTCAATCTGGCGGAAAACATCCCGCAGGTAGTCGTTATCATGATTCTCGCGCCGTTCATCAAGAAGTTCGGCAAGCGCAATCTGGTTCTCGCCGGTGCAATTCTGACCATGGTCGCTCAGCTGACGCTGCTGGCGGTCCCGGCAAATCCGGCGTTTGTTGCCGCTGTTGCTGCAATCCGCGGCATCGGCAAGGCCCCGCTGTTCGGCTGTGTATTTACCATGATGGCTGACGTTGTCAACTACGGCCACTGGAAGACCGGCGTTCGCGTACAGGCTCTCATTTTCAGCGCTGCAACGGTCGGCCAGAAATTCGGCGGCGGCATCACCGGTGCAATTATCGGTCAGCTGATGGACAAGTCTGGCTTTACCGGTCTGGCGCAGGAAATTCCGTCCGCAGTAGCAATGGTCGAGAATCTGTACATTTGGGGCACGGTATTCGCCTGGGCGATTATTATCGCGCTGATGCTGGCGTACAAGCTGGAGAAAAACTATGACGGCATGATTCGTGACATGGAGAACAAGGGTATGCTCAAGCAGGCAGACTGACAAGGAGAATCGCAATGTATCAGAACTATCAATATGAAGTAGACCCGAAGGACCCGCTCAAGCCGCTCTATCAGGGTACATTTGAAGAAAAAGTAACGGTCGGTGGAAAAGAACGTCGCTATCTGGTGTATATTCCGAAGGGTGTGCGTCCTTCGACGGCAGGCGTGTTTATCCTTCCAGAAAATAGCAAGACCGCCGATGATCTCTGGCGCGACAGCTGGTGGCGCATGATTGCGGACACCGAGGAGACCAAGGAAAAGCTGATCGTATTCTTCCTCGAACCGGAGAACGACACCTGGAACACCGATGAACCTTACGGCAAGCCGGACGGCGATGTAGCCTATATCGAGCAGGTGTATCTCGCCGGTGCGCAGCGCTTCAAGTTCTGCGTACACGAAGCCAAGTTCTACCTGACCGGCTGCCGCGAAGGCGGTGTGCTGGCAAATATGGCCGCGATGTATAATCCGGCGGTATGGGCCGGCGTGGCAACGGTCGGCGGCTCGCAGGTGAACGAGAATTACCGCCAGGCCGCGGCAGAGGACTTCTGCACCAATCTGGATGGCTTTATCGACGAAACACATCGTCTGAACCTCAAAAAAAGCGATATCCCGATGCCTGCATGGGTGATTAACGATCCAGAAAGCCCGGTCGGCACAGACAACGGCACCGCGGACTACTGGAAGCGTTCCTGCGGCATCACCGAAGATGGCAAACAGACTTCGCCGGATACGGTAACATATATTCGTTCGGCTGAGCCTCCCTATGCGCCCAATCAGGAGAAGGAAGCATTCCGCGTCTGCATGAGCACGATTCCCGGCGGTTCAGCCGATTACGCCAATCTGTTGCTGCGCCGTATTTGGAAGGATTTCCTCTATCGGCAGCGCCGCTGGATGAGCGGCCCAGGCGGCGACCTGCGCGTGACAAAGGATCCGGTAGCCGATCTCGGCATGGAATACCACTGCGAGGAAATCGGTGGCTGGATGCGCGAATGGTACGTTTATGTGCCGGAACAGGTCAAGCAGAATCCGGGAAAGCCGGTTCCGCTGGTGTTTGCGATGCACGGCTATACCTGCTCGGCAGAAATCTACTGCGGCAACTCGGAGTGGTACAAGGTAGCTGACAAGCACGGCTTCATCCTTGTACATCCGACCGCAACACCCGGCACCATGGAAGCAACAACTGTGGCCAGCAGTCCGGATAATGTTGCACTGCCAGCGTGGAATTTCATGCACACCGCGCCGAATGGTCCGGATGAACTGCTATTCTTCCGCACACTGCTCGAAAAAGTATGCACAGACCATGCTATCGACCGTACCCGCGTATACGCGACCGGTCATTCGCATGGCTCGGTAATGACGCAGGTGCTTGCCATGACTATGCCGGAAGTGTTCGCAGCAGCGGCACCGTGCTCTGGTGTGCTGTTCCAGGGATTTGGCATGGATATCCGCGTATTGCCGGAAATCCATAACCGCAAGGATTGTCCGATCCCAATCTGGATGTTCGGCGGCGAGCAGGAGCCGTGGCTGCTGCCCAATATCCCGACCGATACCAACTCGACCGGCGACAGCATCCGCATCTGGCGCGGCAACAACCATCTGACACCCGAACTTCCCGCAAACTGGGAGGACGGCTGGCAGGTAAACGGTCGCTGGCACGATCTGCATTATGCTCGCGAGGACGGTGCACCGATGGTCAACTATACCTGGGTAGATTACATGCCGCATGCGACCATGACCGAGATGAGCTTCCGTATCTGGGAGGAATTCTTCAGCAAATTCTCCCGTGTGGACGGCGAGATCAAATATAACCCAGGAGTATAGATGAGCAAAACTTGTTTTGCGCCGCTGTCATATAGGTAAAATACAGCTTGCCTTCGCCGCGTTTCTTATCAAAAAATATTCTGATTCTCCGACCGCAAGCGGTTCGCTGGACAGCTTCTCCGACTCTGCAAGCGTAAGCAGCTATGCTGTAAACGCAATGCATTGGACGGTTGCCAACGACATCGTGAATGGCTCTAACGGTAAGCTGAACCTGAAGAATAACGCAACCCGTGCAGAGGCAGCCGCAATCCTTATGCGCTACTGCGAAATGGGCAAGTAAAAAAGTAAATTCTACAGCACAATACAACCGGGCCTCTCAATCACGGGAGACCCGGCTGTATTTTTTCCTGAGATTCAAGATAAAAGCTATCGCATTATAGTGCTATTTGAGTATAATATTCAATCTTGCGTTCGAGTGTTTTCGCAACAGAAAAGTGTCGTAAAATGCTGTTTGGTAAATGAGATCTGCTCATTTATCAGATTAAAGACGCACGGGACTTTGTCGAATATGTGATTGACGGATGACAGAATTATCAATGGCTGATTCAGTAAAATCCCAATACATCATTGACGAGCGCAGGCTGAAATTTCTACGTTCGTTCTATAACTTTCTCATTATCTGGATTTCATGCGTTTAGGTAAAGAAGAAGCCTTGGAGCACCGACGATAGAAAGTATTTGGCTTGAGCCCGGTCTGCCGCATGGCTTCTGCGGCGGTGATTTCCCCGGCACGCCAGCGAGCAACCACTCGCTCGAAGTTATCCGGCAAGGGCCGCGGCTTGCGGCCGGTGTACTTGCCCTGCTCTTTAGCGATAGCAATTCCCTCGCGCTGGCGCTGCAAGATATACTCGCGTTCAAGCTCCGCGACTGCTGCAAAGACAGTGAGCATGAATTTGCCGGTAGGCGTAGTCGTGTCGATTGCCTCTTTGCGGCTGACGAACTCGACCTGCTTCTCGGTCAGCCGTTCTACAAGGTCAAGCAAGTCGCGCGTGTTCCTCGCAAAGCGGCTGATTGACTCAACGATAACCGTGTCGCCGCGCCGGACGTAATTCATCATACGGGTAAGCTCCGGGCGGTCGGCATTCTTGCCGCTTGCCTTATCGATGAATAACTCGTCAACATCGAGTTCGCGCAGCAGGACTTCCTGCCGAGCTTTGTTCTGTTCCTCGGTACTAACGCGGATATATCCAATCTTCATGGTGTATCTCTCCTTTAAGATATGGTATAATGGAAATAATAAGGACGGTGACGCTGATGGATAAGACAATTGAACAGGTAAAACAGTTAGCGCACCGTTGTAGAGTGCCGAAACTGGTATTATTCGGTTCGCGTGCCCGCGGCGATCATCACGCCCGCAGTGATTATGATTTCGCGGTCTGGGGATGCACGCCGCAACAGCGTGCGCAATTCAGCGATGCTGTCGAAAACGATTTGGACTCGCTGTATTCAGTTGATCTGGTGTTTGTCAGCGAACACACCGATGCCGCATTGCTTCAAAACATAGAGAAGGACGGGATTTGCTTGCTGGACCGTTACAATACGAATTTCGAAAATCTCACCAACGCTGTTGAACGCTTGCATGAAGGCGTGCAGGCGTATCAAGAGAATCCTGCCAAAATCATTCGCGATGGTGTAATCCAGCGCTTTGAGTTCACTTGCGAACTGGCGTGGAAAACCACACACGAGTTTTTGCTCGATCAAGGTTTTACTGAACTAAACAGCCCGAAAGCAACGATGCGCAAGGCGTTCTCGTACGGTCTGATTGACGATGAACAGG
>OGWS01000348.1_pt1 | contig 49890 bp, 37 predicted proteins | sample 1576111 | NCBI WGS metagenome assembly OGWS01 (sample SAMEA3541534, study PRJEB24748) | human gut metagenome | biome: human gut; feature: human-associated habitat; material: faeces | place: China | collected 2012
GAATGCGAAGCATCGGCAAAATCCGTTGCTGTTTGCGCAACGCGTGAACAGTAACAGGATGGAAGTATCCGTTTGCAGAAGAAATCATATAGAAAATACAGGGGATAATGGCATGGACATGTTTTCGCGAAAGGATTTATTTCGTCTGTTTGCACCGCTTTTGGTAGAGCAGCTTTTGGCTGTTTTGGTTGGCATGGCGGATGTTGTCATGGTGGCGGCTGTCGGGGAAACCGCAGTTTCGGGCGTAGCGCTGGTGGATTCCATCAGCCTGCTGGTCATTCAGGTTTTATCGGCGATGGCGACCGGCGGAGCGGTTGTCTGCTCTCAGTATATTGGCAAGAAATCGCCAAAGCAGGCATGCCGGGCGGCTGGACAGCTGGTCCTGATCACTGCAGCGCTTTCTCTCATGATCGCAGCGGTGGCATTTATTGGGAACCGGCATTTGCTGCAGCTCATCTTTGGGGCGGTCGAAGTGTCTGTTATGGATAACGCACAGATTTATTTCTGGTTTACGGCGATGTCGTATCCATTTCTGGCGCTTTATAATTCCGGGGCAGCTTTGTTCCGGTCTATGGGAAATTCCAGAGTGTCCATGAAAGTTTCCCTGGCCATGAATGCGATCAATGTCGTGGGCAATGCATTGTGCGTGTTTGGGCTTCACATGGGCGTCGAAGGTGTGGCGATTCCGACCTTGGTATCGCGCATGTTTGCGGCAGTGGTGATGGTGATTCTGGTGCAAAATCCCGAGAACAGCATTTGCGTGACCAGTTTTTCGCAGCTGATTCCAAAGCCGGATATGATCAAAAAGATCCTGGCGGTCGGCATCCCGAGCGGTCTGGAAAATGGCATGTTCCAGTTTGGCAAGATTGCCCTGCAGAGCCTGGTTTCTACACTTGGTACGGCATCGATTGCAGGCTATGCGGTAGCATGTAACCTGGTGACGTTTCAGTATCTGCCGGGTGTGGCATTGGGACTTGGGCTGATCACCATTGTGGGGCAGTGCGTAGGAGCGGGCAAGCCAGAGCAGGCAAAAATGTATACAAAGAAAGTGCTTATGATCAATTACGGACTGGCGTTTGTCATTTGTGCGGTCATGGCAGTTTTCCGGAGCAATGTGGTGGGAATTTATAATCTGTCTCCGGAAGCATCTACTCTGGCGCAGAATCTTTTGCTGATCCATTCCTGCGGCATGGTGCTTTGGCCGTTGGCATTTACGGTGCCCCATGCGCTGCGTGCCGGACTGGATGCGAAGTTTACGATGATGGTTTCGGTGTTTTCCATGTGGATGTTCCGCATTGGATTCAGCTATGTGTTTGTCAAAGGGTTTCATATGGGCGTACTGGGAATCTGGTATGCGATGTTTGTGGACTGGACGTTCCGTCTGATCGTGTTCGTATGGAGGTTTAAGGGATTTTCTTCGCGGGTGCGTCAGGTATAAAAGCAAAAATCAGGAGGATGGGTTATGAAACGGGCATGTGGTATGCTGCTTCCGGTGGCGAGTCTGCCGTCGGAGTATGGAATCGGGGCTTTTTCAAAAGAGGCATATGACTTTGTAGATCAGCTTGCAAAGGCGGGGCAGCGGTATTGGCAGATTTTGCCTCTGGGACCGACCGGATACGGGGATTCTCCGTACCAGTCCTTTAGTGCGTTTGCGGGCAATCCGTATTTTATCGATCTGGAAGTGCTGATTGCCAGAGAACTTTTGCGCAAAGACGAGTGTGATGCGGCGGATCTCGGCACAAATCCTCAGGATATTGACTATGAGAAGCAGTATTTTCATCGAATCCCGCTCTTAAAAAAAGCGTTCGAACGCTGGAAAAAACAGCAGAAAAAGAAAGGGCGCAGTGATAAAAAACTGCAGGAATTATTTGAGGATGCGCTTGCAAAAGACACCCGGGAATATTGCTTTTACATGGCAGTAAAAAATCATTTTGAGGGAAAAAGTTTTCTCTTGTGGGATGAAGAGATCCGGACGAGAAAGCCGGAAGCCGTGAAAAAATATCAGGAACTCTGTCAGGATGAAATCCTCTTTTATGAATTTTTGCAGTACGAGTTTCAGGAGCAGTGGGCGCAGCTAAAGTGCTATGCCAATGAACAGGGAATCAAGATCATTGGCGACATTCCGATCTATGTTGCCATGGACAGCGCAGACAGCTGGGCACATCCGGAACTGTTCCAGTTCGATGCGGATGGGCAGCCGGAGGCAGTTGCCGGATGTCCGCCGGATGCATTTTCTGCGACGGGGCAGCTGTGGGGCAATCCGCTGTATCGCTGGGATTACCATAAAAAGACGGATTATGCCTGGTGGCTGGCACGCATGGAGTACAGTTTCCGCCTGTACGATGTTGTGCGGGTAGACCATTTCCGTGGATTTGATGCTTACTATTCCATCCCGGCCAATGATAAGACAGCGGAATTTGGACATTGGGAAAAAGGTCCGGGATATGGACTCTTTAAAGCGATGAAAAAGCGGTTTGGAAAGCTGCCCATCATCGCGGAGGATCTTGGCTTTTTGACGCCTTCTGTACTGGAACTGGTAAAGAAAACAGGGTTCCCGGGCATGAAGGTTCTGGAATTTGCGTTTGATGATAACGGGGAGAGCAGCTATCTGCCGCACCGTTATCCGAAAAACTGCGTGGTCTATACGGGTACCCATGACAATATGACGCTGCAGGGCTGGTACCACAGCCTGGCGCCGGAATCGAAGGCATTTGCATTGCGCTACCTGGGAAATTCCAATACACCGGAGGGAGAGATTCACTGGGATTACATCCGCCTGGCGCTTGCAAGTGTGGCAAAATTGGCGGTAATTCCGGTACAGGATTACCTGGGACTTGGAAACTGGGCGCGCACAAATGAACCGTCCACGCTTGGGAAAAACTGGCGCTGGCGCATGAGGAAAGAGGATCTGACACCGGAACTTCTGGAAAAATGCCGGGAGATGGCGGAAACGTATGGACGGGTGAAGAAATTGCAATAAATGGTATAACTGTGGATTGGCATAAAACCTGGATGGAGAATACACATGAATGCAGAATTACTTGAAATATTAAAAAAAATCACTCCAGAAGAGCAGGATATTTTACAGGGTGGAGCAAATATTGACAGGAATATTTTTGATGCGGATCGAGATTTGATTGATTGTAAGAAGATTTTGGAAATGGGGAATTTGATTCAGGTACGGATTCATACAAGGTTTATAGATTATCCTGCGCATCGTCATAATTACATTGAAATGGTGTATATGTATTCTGGAAAGACAGTTCATATTATTAACGGAACGAAAGTGGAATTGAATACAGGAGAAATTCTGATTCTTAATCCAAATTCTATTCAGGAAATTAGGGCGGCTGGTGTAGATGACATTGCTGTGAATTTTATTATTTTGCCGGAATTTTTTGACACTGTTTTGCATTTGTTGGGAGAGGAAAATAATATTATATGGAGTTTCTTGACAAACTGCATGAAAGGAGAAAAGGATGATTCGGCATATCTTTTATTTCATGTTTCAGATGTTTTGACTGTACAGAACCTTACAGAAAATCTTGTCAGCAATTTGGTACATAAGGTGTCAAATCGTCGCAGTATTAACCAGATTACTATGGGGCTATTATTTGCGACTTTGATGAATCATACTGAGCGCATTCAGGCAGAAAGTATTGAACAACAAGAACTTATTTTTAAAATTTTGCGTTATATTGATGAGCATTACTGGAATGGAAGTCTGGAAGATTTGAGTTTAACATTGAACTATGATATTTCCTGGCTCAGTCGTTTAATTAAAAAAGAAATTGGCAAGAATTTTACAGAATTGATTCAGGAAAAAAGGATGAACCAGGCTGCCTTTTTACTGAATACAACTGGGCGCCCAGTAGCAGAAATTGGAGAAAAAGTTGGATATAGCAATATGAGTTATTTCCATCGGATTTTTAAAGAAAAATTTGGTTGTTCGCCAAAAGAATTCCGTAAAAGGACCAGAAATAGAATGTAATAAGATTGCAAGAAAGAACACTTTTTGAAACAAGAGGTGTTCTTTTTTTTGTTCTAATACTTGCTTTATAATGATTTTAAGGAAGGAGGAGACAGTTTGAATTATTATCTTTCAGTGGATATTGGGGCTTCTGGCGGGAAAATGGTACTTGGCTGGCTGGAGGATGGAAAAATAAAGACAGAGGAAATTCATCGCTTTACAAATGGAGCAGAACGAAAAAATAGAAAATTGTGTTGGAATTTGCCAGATATTATGGATGCGATAATATGTGGAATGAAAAAATGTAAAGCGGCTGGAAAAGTTCCGTTCAGCATGGGAGTAGATACCTGGGCAGTCGATTATGTATTGTTAGATCAGACTTCTCATGTGCTTGGCAGTACCTATTGTTATCGTGATGAGCGAACAGAAACAATACCAAAAAGGGCAGAAAATATTATGTCGCAGGCAGAACTTTACCAACATACAGGAATCCAGAAACAGCGATTTAATACAATTTATCAGTTATTAGCTTTAAAAGAACAGGAACCAGAAATTCTTTCAAGAGCCGATAAACTTCTTATGATACCGGATTATCTTCATTATTTGTTGACGGGAATCGCATCAGCTGAATATACCAATGCAACTACAACACAGTTGGTTAATATTGAAACTGGAACCTGGGACAGAGAATTAATTCAAGTGTTGGGTTTTCCAGAACATATATTTTTACCGATTCGAGATGCGGGGACTGTATTGGGAACATTGACAAAAGAGATAAGTCAAAAAGTGGGATTTTCCTGTAATGTAGTGTTGCCGCCAACACATGATACAGCAAGTGCAGTTCTGGCAGTACCAGGAAGGGATCCTTTTCTCTACATTAGTTCTGGAACCTGGTCTTTGATGGGAACAGAATTAAAGACAGCGGACTGTTCTGACGAAAGTCGGAATCAGAATTTTACAAATGAGGGAGGGTATGCTCACCGGTTTCGATATTTGAAAAATATAATGGGTCTGTGGATGATTCAGTCAATTCGTAGGGAAATTGCGCAGGAAGTTTCTTTTGAAACTTTATGTGAGCTTGCGTCAAAAGAAAAAATCGAATCTATTGTAGATTGTAATGAAGAGCGATTTCTTGCACCGAAGTCTATGACAGATGAGATAAATGTAGCATGTAGAGAAAAAAATATGCAAATTCCACGGACAGCGGCTGAGTATGCATCAGTAGTTTATCGAAGCCTTGCTGTTTGTTATGCAAAAACAGCCAAAGAAATTGAGATTTTGCGAGGAGTGCAGTATCCGGAAATCTATATTGTTGGAGGCGGATCCAATGCAGGTTGGCTGAATCAGTTGACTGCGGATTATTCAGGAAAAATTGTGAAAGCGGGACCAGTGGAAGCAAGTGCTATTGGAAATTTAGTTGCTCAGATGCTTTCAGCCGGGGAATGGCCGGATGTAAAAATGGCACGGAAATCTATTGCGGATTCGTTCCCAATTCGAACATATCTGCCGGGAAAAGCAGAAATATTTTAATAAAAAGGAGAAAGGGTATGATACTTACAGAACGGTATGAAGCAGCAAAAGCGCGTTATGCGACTATTGGAGTGGACACAGATGAGGCAATAAAAAAATTAAAGAAATTTCCCGTGTCTCTTCATTGCTGGCAAGGCGATGATGTTCGAGGATTTGATCAGGATGGTCCACTAACTGGAGGAATTCAGGTAAATGGAAATTATCTGGGAAGAGCAAAAAATCCAGAAGAATTAATGGAAGATATAAACGAAGTGTTGAAATTAATTCCAGGAACGAAACGGTTGAATCTTCATGCATCCTATGCAATTTTTGAAGATGGAGAAAATGTAGACAGGGATGCATTGGAACCAAAACATTTTAAATCCTGGGTTGCGTTTGCGAAAAAACATAATCTTGCGCTGGACTTTAATCCAACTTATTTTTCTCATCCCATGGCAGCAGATAATCAGACATTGACAAGTGAGAATGATGAAATTCGTAAGTTCTGGATTCGGCATGGACAGGCTTGTATACGGATTTCCCAGTATTTTGCAGAAGAGCTGGGGAGTCCGTGCCTGATGAATATCTGGATCCCGGATGGAATGAAAAATACTCCAGCGGACCGTTTAAGGGCGAGAAAGCGCTACAAAGAATCCTTGGATGAGATCCTTTCAATTGATTATGATAAGAGCAAGGTATTAGTTTCACTGGAATCAAAGGTATTTGGTATTGGTTTGGAATCTTATACAGCCGGTTCTGCAGAATTTTGTATGAATTATGCAGCAGATAAGGGAATTCTATGCCTGTTAGATGACGGGCATTATCATCCAACAGAATTGGTATCTGATAAGATTTCTTCCATGCTGTTGTTTCACGATCAGCTTGCTCTTCATGTAACGCATTCTGTACGTTGGGATAGCGATCATGTATTGCTGTTGGATGATGAGTTAAAGGAAATTGCAAAAGAAATTGTCGCGAATGATGCTATGGAACGGATTCATATGGGGGTTGATTATTTTGATGCAAGTATTAATCGGGTTGGTGCATGGGCAATTGGTATGCGCAATGCGCAGAAAGCCATGTTGTATGCGCTTCTGCAGCCACATGATGTATTAAAAGAGCTGCAGAAGAATGAAAATATTACGGAACTGATGGCATTGCAGGAACGTCTCAAAGTTTACCCGTTTGGCGATGTGTGGGATTATTATTGTTATGGGGAACAGATACCGTTGGAAGATGAATACATGGATGAAGTAAAGCAATATGAAAAAGATGTTTTGGTGAAACGCAGCGAGGGGTGATATGCAATGAGAGTACTGGATGCGGAGTTTGTAAAACAATTTATAGAGATGGCTGATGATGGTTGGAAACAAGGATGGCATGAAAGAAATGGTGGAAATCTTTCTTATCGTTTAAAATTGGAAGAACGTCAGATGATAGAGGAAGATCTAAAACAAAAAGAATCATGGAAGCCGATTGGAACAGAAGTACCAGGCATTGGCGGTGAGACATTTCTTGTAACCGGAAGTGGAAAATTCTTCCGTAACGTGAAAACAAATCCAGAGGAATCTATGTGTGTGATTGAAGTGAACTCGGAAGGAACTTCTTATCGAATGCTATGGGGAGAGGACGTGAAACCAACAAGTGAACTTCCAACGCATCTGATGAATCATGAAATAAAAAGGAAGGTATCAGGAAATTGTTATCGCGTGATTTATCATGCACATCCGGCGAATGTAATTGCCTTAACATTTGTGTTGCCATTGAAGGAAGAGGTATTTACAAGAGAACTTTGGGAGATGGCAACAGAATGTCCAGTTGTGTTCCCTTTAGGAATTGGTGTGGTTCCATGGATGGTGCCTGGTGGTCGGGACATTGCTGTGGAAACAGCGAAGCTGATGCAGGAACACGATGCAGCTGTATGGGCACATCATGGGTTATTTTGTGCAGGAGAAACTTTTGATAGTACATTTGGTCTGATGCATACCATAGAAAAGGCAGCAGAAATTCTGGTAAAAGTGAAGTCAATGGGAGGAGAAAAACTTCAGACTATTAAGCCAGATGGTTTTCGGAAGCTTGCAGAAAGTTTTGATATAACCTTGCCGGAAAAATATCTTTACGAGAAATAAATGTATAAAGGAGATTGCGCAAGAAAAGATACTTTTTACAACAAACAGAAACACTATATTGTCGGAGAATTTGTGGTAATATAGGGTATGTAAAAATTAAATCAGGGGAGGGTATACCAAAATGATGTATTCGGAGAAAGATAAGCAGTATCTTTCAGAAGAAACATTTAAGAATCCGGGAAAAGAATACAGATCAGCACCGTTTTGGGCATGGAATTGTAAACTGGACAAGGAAATTATGGAAGAACAGATCCGGCATTTTAAGGAGATGGGATTTGGTGGTTTCCACTGTCATGTGAGGACGGGGATGAATTCACCGTATCTTACTGATGAGTTTATGGATTTCATAAAATTTTCAGAAGAAAAAGGACGGGAAAATGATCTTCTTATGTATTTATATGATGAAGATCGTTGGCCTTCTGGAACCGTTGGTGGGGCGATTACACGGGAAATTCCTAGATTTCGACTTCAGTATCTGGTTTTTACCACAGAGAAAATGAAAAAAGGAAGAGACCGGGCCGGTGGTGTGGTAGGCACCGTATATTTTCGGCAAAAAGATGAGGCAGAGCAGATTGCTGCATTTGATATTCAACTTGATCAGGATGGAAATTTAAAATGTTATACCAAATGGACAGATGGTCAGCCGGTTTTAGGCACTGTCTGGTACATGTATCAGATGGAAGGCGATTTAAGTGAATGGTTTAACAATGGTACTTATTTGGATACTATGAACCCGGATGCAGTAGGGGAATTTATTAAGCGGACACATGAACGGTATCGGGATATATTAGGAAACAAATTCGGAACAGAAATTAAAACTATTTTCACAGATGAACCGCAGGTCTTGAACAAAGTGACATTGGGATTTGCGAAAGAAAATAAAGACTGTTGGCTGCCATGGACATGGGATTTTCCGGAAACATTCCGAGAAAAAACAGGTATGGATATTCTTACAGGTCTTCCAGAACTGATATGGGAATTACCGTCTGGCAAAATTTCAAAACTGCGTTATGAGTATCATGATCACATCGCGGAGCGTTTTGTTCATTCTTATGTAGATCAGATTGGAGAGTGGTGCAGCAGAAATCAGATCGGAATGACTGGTCATATGCTAAAAGAACCTACACTAGAGAGTCAGACACAATCTATGGGGGATGTAATGCGTGGATATCGGCGCATGCACATTCCGGGAATTGATATGCTACATAACTTGTATGAGTACAATACTGCTAAACAGTGCCAGTCTATGGTGCATCAGCAGGATCGAGAAGGCATGATGTGTGAAATCTATGGAGTTACTGGATGGGACTTTGATTTCCGTGGATTCCGGTTGCAGGGAAATTGGTTAGCTGCACTTGGTGTTACATTTCGGGTGCCGCATTTAGCCTGGATGTCCATGCAAGGAGAAGCAAAACGGGATTATCCGCCGAGTATTAGTTATCAGTCGCCATGGTATTTGAAATTTAATATTATTGAAGATCACTTTGCAAGACTCAATACAGTACTGACAAGAGGAAAGGCAAAAGTTGATGTTGCAGTCATTCATCCAATCGAGAGTTACTGGTTACATTATGGACCGGCAAGTCAGACAAAAGCAGTAAGAGAGAGAATGGAAAAGCATTTTGCAGAACTGACAGAAACATTGTTGTTTGGACTTGTAGATTTTGATTTTATCAGTGAATCGTGTCTTCCGGAATTGTATAAGGAATCCGAAGAAGGACTGACAGTCGGAGCAATGAAATACCAGACAGTGATTGTACCAGACTGTGAAACACTTAGACGGTCGACTTTTCATATTCTGAAGCGATTTAAAGAATTGGGTGGAAGAGTGATTTTTCTTTCTAGCTGTCCTAAATATCTGGATGCGGAAGAAACGGATGAAGTTCAGATGCTTTATGATAAGTCAGAAAAAGTAAGCTTTGATGAAGCATCAGTGTTGCAAGCGCTGGAGCGGGAACGTTTTGTCGATATCCGAAATGAATCTGGGGAACGTACAGATTATCTGATTCATCAGATTCGGAAAGACGGAGAAATACTATGGATTTACATAACAGCGGGAAAAGAGCCGGCCAGTCGGGATGTAGATCCATGTGATATGCTTCAGATTTCTTTAAAGGGTGAGTACAGCGTTCGCTGTTATGATACAGATACAGGAAGAATAAAAACAGTATTCCCGAAAAAGTATGAAAATGGGAAAACAATTTTAGAGCAGCGTTGGCATATGCATGATAGTTTTTTACTGGAATTAACAGTAGGACGGGAAATGCAGATGATGGAATCAGAGCCGGAAATGGTTTATGGTCAGATTAACAGGATTTTTGACAGAGTTCCAGTAACCTTGTCTGAGCCAAATGCATATTTGCTGGATCTTGCAGAATATGCCATGAACGATGAAGAATATCATCCAATGGATGAGTTACTGAGGATCGATAATATCTGCCGTAAGAAACTTGGTATTCCACTTAGGAAGAAAAATGTCTGTCAGCCTTATATGCTGAACAAAGATGCAGCAAATAATACAGTGCGGCTTCGGTTTACAGTAGAAAGTGAAATAGAACTGGAAAAGTTGCATTTAGCTATGGAAATGCCACGACTTTCCCAAATTTTCTGGAATGGTAAGTTGATAACAGAAAAAACAGATGGATTTTATGTAGACCATGCCATTCAAACCATTCCATTACACGATTTACATCCTGGAAAAAATATTTTGGAACTGGTAGAACCGATTGCAGAATGGACAAACATGGAGTGGTGTTATCTGCTTGGAGATTTTGGTGTAAGAGTAGAGGGCATAAATAAAACAATTACAGAACCAGTTAGGAATATGGCATTTTGTGATTATTCCAGGCAGCGATTGCCGTTTTATACGGGAAATATTACATGGCACACAGAACTGGAAACTTCTGGAGAAGAAGCTGTGATTGTACGGGTTCCAACTTACCGTGGGGCATTGGTGAGTGTTCTGGTTGATGGAAAGGAAGTTGGAGATATTATTTATTCTCCATATCGATTAGAACTTCCGAAACTTTCAGCGGGGCGTCATAAATTAGATTTTAAGTTGTATGGTAATCGTGAAAACGGGTTTGCGCAATTACATCATGAGAAAACATTAAAGTATAAAAAGGCGCCAAACTCATGGAGAAGTGAAGCAGATCTCTGGACATATGAGTATCAGTTAGTGCCGATGGGAATTTTAAAATCACCAGAAATTTATAAAATTTAAACATATTTACAGGAGGGGTAATATTATGACAATTAGAAGAGTAGCAGCAGCGGTTTTAGCAGGAACGATGATGTTTACTATGAGCGGGTGTGGAGCAGCTAAAAAAGATGAATGGCCTAGTAAGAGCATTACTGTATATGTACCGGCATCTGCAGGTGGTGGAACAGATAATACTTGCCGTATCTTTACTGAATATCTGGAAAAAGAGCTTGGTACTTCCTTTGCAGTAGTAAATCAGACCGGTGCATCTGGAGGCATTGCAGCAGACGCTATGATGGATGCTGATCCAGATGGATATACACTTATGTACTATCACAACACAATGATGACAGCATATGTAACAGGCGCTGTTGATTATAAAGCAACAGATGTTATGAAAGTTATGGATATTGCCTGTCGCGATTATCCGGGATCTATTTGTGTACGTAAGGATTCCAAATATAATACGTTACAGGATTTGATAGATGACATCAAAGCAAATCCAGATACCGTTCGTATCGGTGTAGAGACTGGTGCAGGAAGTTTTTTACAGGCAAAACTTTTTGAAAAAGCAGTGGGAGGTACTTTAAAGTATTTGGACTATGGTTCTGATTCTGAGCGTGTAGCCGGTCTTCTGGGGGATAAACTAGATATGGTTTTCTTGAATGTTGGCTCCGCAAAAGGCTATGAAGAGAGCGGTGATTTCCGTATGTTAGCAGTTGTGGGAACTGAGAGAAACCCGTTGGCTCCAGATCTGGAAACTTGTCAGGAACAGGGACTTGATTTCGTATGGGGTGGACAGATGATGAGTTGGTTTGGTCAGAAAGATTTGCCAGACGAGATTGTCACTAAGTTTAATGCAGCTATGGAAAAAGCATTGAATGATAAAGATGTTATTGAAAAGTTAAATGCCGCAGGCTTCTATCCGGCGTATGAGGATAGTGATACTGCTACGAAATCTATGAATGATTGGTTGGATTCTTTACTTCCATTCAAAGAAATGATGTAGTGCAGATACGCTCCAATATGACGGAATGAAAGACTACCTGGGAGGAGAGAAAATGACTTTAAAAGAAGTAATACAAAAAAATGGAGGGAAAAAAGAATTTTATGTTCCGTTAATTTTCGGAGCATGGTTACTGTATCAGTTTATTGATTCTTTCTTCCTGAATGAAGGTAATTTTGATTCTTTGGGATCTGGTGGTTATGCACGTATTGTTTCGGGGTGTGGACTGGTTTTAATTGTGCTGTATTTGATTCGAAAAATTTGTGCAATTGTATACGACTATAAACATCAGGCAGAAAGCTCATCTGAGCTTTCTGCTCATTTGAAACAGGAAAAACAAGAAAAAACGGAGACAAAGACTGGTATTATTGAATGGGCCAGAGTTCATTATGAAATTTCTATGTTGATTCTCTGCGTGCTTTATGTGTTCCTGATTGGTCAGATTGGTTTTATTATTTCTAGTGCTCTGTATCTTCTGGCAAGTATGATACTCTATTCTCGGAAAGAAAACAGAAGTATGAAACTGATCATACTATTAGCGGTGATTTTTTCATTTGGAGTTTATTATGTATTCCGATATGGATTTCACATTATTCTTCCATAAAAGAGTTTTACAAAGAATAACAGAGAGAGGAGCAATGAGAAATGCTTAATCAAATTATAACAAGCTATATCAATGTTATTACACCGCTTAACATTGTATTGATTTTGGGAGGAACCGCATTTGGAATTGTATGTGGTGCACTCCCGGGAATTTCAGGAACTATGGCTGTTGTCATTGGTCTGACTGCAACTTATGGAATGAACAAATATGCAGCATTTGCATTTTTGATGGCGTTATATATTGGCGGTCAGTCAGGTGGACTTGTGTCAGCAATTTTGCTGGGCATTCCTGGAACTGGGGCATCTATTGCAACGACTTTTGATGGCTATCCGATGACCAAAAAAGGTCAGGGAGGAAAAGCTCTTGGAATGGCAATACTGGTATCTTTTTCTGGAACATTGCTAAGTATTTTGGCGCTAATGTTTATAGCGCCAGCGATTGCCAGTGTTGCGGTACAGTTTGGACCGGTTGAAATGTTTGGTGTTGTGTTCTTTGCTCTGACACTGGTAACGCTATTGGCAGGTAAAGATTTGCTAAAGGGACTGATTAGCATGTTTATCGGCTTGTCACTTTCTATGGTAGGAACAACACCGGTAGATAGTATTGCCAGATATACGTTTGGTTTTCGGCAGCTTCGTACAGGTTTTGCGATTACTCCGATTGTTGTTGGGGTATTTGCATTGGCTTCGGTATTGACGGCAGGTCAGAAAACAGCCACTTATGCAGTACAGGATTTGAAAATAAAAGGTCTTGGAGTTTCTTTGAAAGAATATGTTGCTCAGATTAAGAACATGATTGTGTCCGGTCTGGTCGGCATTGGAATTGGCATTTTACCGGGAATTGGCGGTACAACTTCAGGATTGATGGCATATGGCGCGATAAAAGGAATTTCTAAACATCCAGATGAGTTTGGAAAAGGCTGTGTGGATGGTGTTGTTGCAACGGAAACGGCAAATAATGCAACAATTGGTGGTGCGATGGTTCCGCTTTTAACTTTAGGAATTCCGGGAGATGGTGTTACCGCAATTTTGCTTGGCGCTATGACGATTCATGGATTACAGCCAGGTCCGCTTTTGTTTAAAAACAGTGCTGACATCGTTTACTCTATATTTGCGTCAATGACCTTATCCTCTCTTGCGATGCTGATTATCATGTTTGTATGCCTGAAGTATATTGTAAAACTTCTCAATATGCCGCAGAATATACTGATGCCGATTATTATGGTTTTGTGCGTGGTGGGTGCATTTTCAAATAACTCACGAGTTTTCGAGATTTATGTATTCCTAATTGCTGGTATTGTGGGAAAATGTCTGGAGATGGTTGACTATCCGCAAGCACCTGTACTTCTGGGCTTCCTTTTAGGCGGATATACAGAAAAGTATCTGCGTAGGGGGCTGCAGATGACAGATGGCAGTTTGAGCGCATTTATGAATTATCCGATTGCTGCAGTATTTATTGTGTTATCTGTAATTTTTTTGATCCTAAATATAGTAAGAAGAGTAAAAACTTCAAAAAAAGCAGTTGCTTAAAGGAAACTACAGTCTAAAATAATGGAGGACAGTGCGTATGAAAATAACAGACGTACAAGTAACTCGTTTCCGAAAAGATACATGGTTAGGAGCGGATAAAGATGGTCATATGCATCCATGTCGGAGGAAGGATTCATCTGTTTCGCTTGTGGAGATCCTGACTGATGAGGGGATAACGGGACGATTCCTGTCAGCAGATATTTGGCAAACACCATCGGAGGTATTTGATGAATCTGTGCTTCCAGAGCAACCTTTTACAAATTATCAGCTTGCGGGAACGGGAAGTTCCCTGCTGATGGCAATCGATAAATTAAAACCAATTCTTCTGGGGGAAGATCCATTTTGCAGAGAGCGTATTTTTGCAAAGGTTTTTCGGATGCAACGCATTGGTGGTTCAGTTCCGATTGGAGATGAAATTGTACGAGTTATTGATGTTGCATTGTGGGATTTATTTGGAAAAGCAGTAAATCTTCCGATTTATCGAATCCTTGGTGGTCATAGAACCAGAATCCCAGCGTATGGAAGTATTATGGTAGGTGATGATATTCCGGGTGGTTTAGATACGCCGGAGGCTTATGAAAAATTTGCTCTCAAATTAAAGATGCGTGGCTATCGAGGGATTAAGTTACATACCTGGATGGATGAAAAATGGGCAGATAATGAGATTGCTGGCATGCCGAATATTGCGAGAGATTTGGAAGCCTGTCGAAGAGTCCGGAATGCAGTTGGAGATGATATGCCTATGTTTTTAGACCCATTCCATAATTATACAAGAGAACAGGCACTTCAAATTGGACGAGAACTAGAAAAATTACACTTTGAGTGGATGGAAGAGCCGATGGATGAGTATGATATTGAAGCATATCGTTGGTTGACTTTGAAACTTCCTAATCTTTCCATTTGTGGACCGGAGACCGCTCATGGAAAGGGACAGACACGAGCAGAATGGATTCGAAGTAAGGCCTGTGATATTGTACGAGCTGGATTGACCGATGTGGGAGGCATTACTCCGTTCATGAAGATTGTACATATGTGCGAACTGAACGGAATGCCTTTGGAAGTACATGCAGGAGGTGCAGATACCATTCAAGTACTTGCTGCAATGATGATTCCTGGAAAATACTATGAACGCGGACTGCTGCATCCGTTCCTGGAATATGATACTATGCCACCATGGCTATTGGAACCGGCGGATTATATGGATTCGGAGGGATATATTCATGTACCAGACAGACCAGGTTGTGGATATGTATTAAACTGGGATTATATTACAGAAAATAAAATAGAATAAGAACAAATAAAAACGGTTCGAAGTGCAGAATGAATAATTCATCATGGCTTCGAGCCGTTTGTTATTTGTATAGCGGAAAAAATACAGATATGTTTGTTTGGTATAAATATATTTTAGACACCTACTTCAGTGGAGGTATCTTCCTCCTCCGGATCCACTGCGCCGCCTTCCAGGGTTTCGACACTGCCTTCCTTATGGGAAGTGAAGGTTCCCTGCACTTCATTGTCGGCTTTGTCGCGTGCGAAGACATGCAGTCCTGCAGGATCCATCTCGAACGAGAGGGTGTTGCTGGCGCGGTCTACGCTGAGCGGATTTACCCGCTCGCCTGCGGAATCCAGTGCATAGATGGAATCGAAGTTGATGCCAGACTGGCTGTCTGCAACGGTGATGGTTACAACGCCGTCCTGGATATCGGTACTGGAAAATTCCGGCGGGTTGTCATCCAATACGTTGACGTGTTCGAAGACGGTAGCCGGCATGCCGTTTAAGTTCACGACAGAGGACTCGATGGAGCCGTTTTTGTAAACCGTTGCGGTGTAGGTGCGGCCTTTGCCCTTTTCCAGCTCCAACGGTTCGCCGTCCAGTGTCATGCTGACGGACTTGGTTGGGAAAAAGGATTTTACAGTCAGAACGACGTTGGTGGAAAGATAGTCGTTGGTGTCTTCTACGACAACTGCAAGTTTTGGCTTGGTTGTGAGACAGAAAAATAAAATGCTGTTAAATACAAGGAACGGAAGCACATAAAATAAGAGAATGTGCGGCCATTCGCTTTGTTTTTTCCTGCGGTAGCGGCGGTCACGCCGGGAAGCAGAAGTCTGATTTTGTTCCATAAAAAACTCCTTTTATCGCAAGGCAAAATGCCCGATGATCTGTCCAATAGCATAGCAGAAAAATGGCGGATTTACAAGATAACTTTTCTTACGATTCCTTTCGTTTCCCTTTTCAGCAAGCGGGGGAGTGTGATAGAATAGAAGCAGAATGGTGACTGTGGCGGCACGGAGTCGTTATGCAAAGGGAAAGACAATGCGGAAGTTTCGATCATTCCTTGCCGATAAGGTTCACTTTATGCCAAAGAGGAGACAATGCTGTCCGTGTGGTCGGTTCTTTTATAAGATTTATCACAGACAGAGGGATCAACATATGAACGGGGATAAAACGATGATTCAGAAAGCAGCGTTATTTGCAGCAAAGGCCCACGAGGGCATGATGCGGAAAGGAAGCCGGATTCCGTATATCTATCATCCGATGGAGGTGGCACTCATTGTGGCGCAGCTCACAAACGATCCGGAAGTCATTGCAGCGGCGTATCTTCACGATGTTCTGGAGGACACCAGCGTGACACCGGAAGAACTGGGCGCAGCATTTGGAAGCCGGGTGTTGTCGTTTGTACAGGCGGAGAGCGAGGACAAATCGCTGAGCTGGAAAGAGCGCAAGGCCAGTACGATCGCGCATTTGAAGCAGGCATCTTACGAAGTTAAAATCCTGACTCTGGGTGACAAACTCAGCAATATGCGCAGCACCGCCCGCGATTATATGGTGATCGGGGATGAAATCTGGCAGCGTTTCAATGAAAAGCACCGGGAGTCGCATCGCTGGTATCTGGACGGGATCCTGGATGGTTTGCAGGAACTGAAGGATTCTGCACAGTTTCAGGAACTGAAGCGTCTGTATCATATGGTATATGAAGCATAACGTGCATACGGAGCGGAACGTGCATACGGAGCATAAAGTGTATACGGAGCGGAAATAGGATGCCATGTATAAGAATCATATTAAGAAATGAAAAACAGATAAGGAATACGAAGGATACAAAGCAAACGATACAAAGCAAACGATACAAAGCAAACGATACAAATCAAAGAATATAAATCAAAGGATATAAATCATAAGAAAGAAGGAATGTCGAATTTTGCGGCATTCCAAACTGCTTGCGGGCAGGAATACGCTTGACGTGTGTTCCTGCCCGAAGTACAATGTGCGTAAATGATGAGATGTTTCATCGGCGCAATCTGCCGTTTCCGGCATGCGCAAAACAGACCCGTCCAGTTCTTGGCGGGAATTTCCATAGAAAAAGTATTGAAAGACGATAAATCAGGCAGAAAACGAGGGAATGCAGGGGCAGGACTGATAGAAAACCGTGAAGAAAATCGAAAGCAAAAAACAGCAAAAAAAGGAAAACTGAGGAAACAGGAGAATAGTGGAAACAGAAGAACAGCGGAAACGGGGAGAGAGGAAACAGCAAAAAACGAAAAAACAAAACAGGGAAGAACAGAGAACGATAGTCAACAATAGGGGAATAATGTATGACAAAAGAAAATACGAAGACGATACAGACCGCACTCTGGGTTGCACTGGTCCTGGTCCAGATGGCAGTCGTAGACTGTCTTGAAGTGCATGCAAAACCAGTGCAGGAAGAACCAGCACAAGCAAGATCACTGCAGGCAGGAACAGCAGATTCCGAACCATCCGATGACACAAAGGTGCGCCGTGAGGTGCTGTATGAAGCAATCGAGGGAGAAGCAGCGTTGCCTTCGGTGATCGACGTCTCGGTTTTGGCTGGCAATGAGGAAGAAGTTGTGTCATGCCAGACGGTGGAACAGCTGGAAGAATCGCTTTACTGGCAGGATGATTTTTCTTTTCCGCTGACGTTTTATGAGTATGGGGCGGATGCGTATCAGATGGGAGATGTGGTGCTGGACGGGGAGAATTTGTCGGAGCTGGTCCGGCAGTATGGCGAAGAACTCTTGCAGGATATGGGTCTTTCTCCAGAGGACTATGAAGTGACAGAGTTAAGCTGGGCCGGTGAACCGTATGTGAATGAGGATGGGATCACGTGCCGTGATGCAGTGGGGCGTGGCAGCCGTCTCCTTAGGGATTACCGGGTGGTGTATGAAGGTTATGTAGATCCGCAAAGGTGGAAAGAACTGAAAGCTGCAGTGCAGGGAGAGGAACTGGAACTGGCGCCGGAAGTATCCGAGATGGAGACGGAAACGCTGGAAAAACCAACCGAAGTCCGCATAGAGACGAAAAAAGAAGTGGAAGCGGAACCTGAAACGAAACCGGAAAAATCCAGGCTTCGGGAATTTCTGGAGAAGGTGACAAAAATTCTTCTGATTGCAGTCGGAATCGGAGTGATCTTCTTTTTGGGGGGACTTTTGGTGCTGGCATTGCTGTGGGTGGTACGAAAAGTACGGGGAAAGTGACATGAATGCCGGACCCGGGCATAGGATAGAAAGTAAGGATGCTGCGGGTGCAGATTGCCAAAATGACCGTGGCCGGAAAATAAAAATGCGCGGGGCAAAACATGAAAGAATGGTATCGGATGACGGCAGAGGAAGTCTTGCGGGAAATGGAGAGCAGAAAAAGCGGACTTTCGCAGCAGCAGGCTGATGTGCGCTGTGGGCAGTTTGGGGAAAATGTGCTGCAGGAAGATTCCGGGGAAAAGGTCTGGCAGGTGTTTTTGAAGCAGTTTCAGGATCTTCTGGTCCTGATCCTGATCGCAGCGGCAGTCATTTCCGTGCTTTCCGGCAGTGGAGAAAGTGCGGCGGTTATTTTTGTTGTGCTCATCATGAATGCCTTGTTAGGGACGGTTCAGCATGAAAAGGCAAAAAAGTCACTGGAAAGCCTGAAAAAGCTGTCGGCGCCGACGGCACAGGTGATGCGGGATGGAAGTGCCAGGGAAATTCCGGCTTCGAAGGTGGTGCCGGGCGATATTGTCCTGCTGGATGCCGGAAGCATGGTAGCAGCAGATGGACGTCTGCTGGAATGTTATCATCTGCAGGTGAATGAAAGTTCGCTGACGGGGGAGTCGCTGCCTGTGGAAAAACAGGCAGCACCGCTTCCGACCGGGCCGGGCACAGCCTCCAAAAGGGTGGCAGAATGTGCGTCTGGACTTGCGAAAACAGAAAGAAAACCGGCAAAACATGTGGTTGGAGTTGCCCTGGGCGATCAGACCAACATGGTCTTTTCCGGTTCGCTGGTGACGGGCGGCCGCGGTATTTTTGTGGTGACGGCCACAGGCATGGAGACGGAACTTGGAAAAATTGCCCGCCTTATGAACACGGCAAAAGAAAAGAAAACACCACTGCAGGTTAGTCTGGATGCGTTCAGTACGCATCTTGCGGCGTTGATTTTTGCTATCTGTGTCCTGGTGTTTGGGCTGAGTCTGTACCGCGGAACGAATGTCCTGGAGGCGTTGATGTTTGCCGTGGCGCTCGCGGTCGCGGCTATCCCGGAGGCGCTTGGTTCCATTGTGACGATCGTACAGGCTATGGGGACGCAGCAGATGGCGAAAGAACATGCCATTATCAAAGATCTGAAAGCGGTGGAGAGTCTTGGATGTGTGTCTGTGATCTGTTCGGATAAGACTGGAACTTTGACACAGAACCGTATGACTGTGGAGCAAGTGTTTTCGGATGGCAGGATTCTGGTACCGGGAGAATTGAACATGTATAATCCGGTTCACCGATATTTTTTGTACGCGGCCATCCTGGATAACGATGCCGTCATTCACGGAGATCTGTTTACAGGGGATCCGACGGAGGCGGCGCTTCTTTCCATGGCAATGCGGGCCGAGATCGCGCCGGATGCAGTACGCAGTGAGATGCCGCGCCTTGGGGAACTTCCATTTGATTCGAAGCGGAAACGAATGAGCACGCTGCATGTTTGTGATGGTTCCCCTGCGCTGTTTACGAAAGGGGCACCGGAGGTTTTGCTGGAACGGGCAGATCAGGTCCTCACGAAAAATGGGGTAAGGGCGATGACATTAGAACAAAAAGAGCAGATCCGGCAGCAGAATGAAGCCTGGGCATCGCAGGGACTGCGGGTCCTGGCTATGGCATATCGCCCGCTGGAACCGATACAGGTCTGCAGCCTGGATTTGGAGGACTCCTGTATTTTTCTGGGAATGGCAGCTATGGCAGATCCGCCAAGACCAGAGTCCAGACCTGCTGTGCTGATGGCAAAAAGGGCGGGCATCCGTCCGGTGATGATCACAGGCGATTATCAGGTTACGGCGCTGGCTGTGGCCGGAAAGATTGGAATTCTGGAACCCGGGGACCTGGCTGTGACAGGACAGGAGCTGGAGCAGATGAATGATGCACAACTGGACCGGAAACTGGCTTCCATTTCCGTTTATGCGCGGGTTTCACCGGAACACAAGATCCGCATTGTGGAAGCGTGGCAGAGGCAGGGACGGATCGTGGCAATGACCGGGGACGGTGTGAACGATGCCCCTGCCCTGAAAAAAGCGGATATTGGTGTGGCAATGGGAATTATGGGGACGGAGGTATCGAAGGATGCAGCGTCCATGATCCTGACGGACGATAATTTTGCAACGATGATCCGAGCGGTGGCAAATGGGCGAAACGTGTACCGCAATATCCGCAATGCGATCCAGTTCCTGCTTTCTGGAAATATGGCGGGGATTCTCTGCGTGCTGTATACATCGGTTCTGGCTTTGCCGATGCCATTTGCACCGGTACATCTGTTGTTTATCAATCTGCTGACGGATTCGCTTCCGGCGATTGCAATCGGCATGGAACCCCAGGAGGAGGGACTTTTGGAACAGCCGCCGAGAAATCCGGAAGAAGGAATTCTGACAGTGCCTTTTTTGCTCCGTCTGTTTGTGCAGGGTATGCTGATCGCAGCCAGTACCATGACGGCATATCATATGGGAATGGAGACCGGGGGAACGGGGACCGCGAGTACCATGGCTTTTTCTGCATTGACACTGGCGCGATTGTTTCACGGATTTAACTGTCGCAGCAGCCATTCCGTTTTGCGTCTTGGACTTTGCAGCAATATGTGGAGCGTGATGGCATTTGAGACCGGTGTATTGCTGCTGGCGGCGGTATTGTTTTTGCCTGGGCTGCAGGTAATGTTTGCAGCAGCAGATTTAAGTTTGCGCCAGATCATCGCGGTTATTGTGTGCGCAGCCGTACCGATGGTCGTGATCCAGGCAGCAAAGCTGATGCGGGAAAGTCTGTTGTAGTTTGTAGGATTTTTTCAAAAAGAAGAGGGAAATAGCACAGAAAAAAAGTCATTTATCCTGACAAAATGGCTGATTGTATAAAAACAGATACTTGTCAGAAGTTGAGAAAAAAACGCATATATACTGCTTGCAATTTAAAAAAAATATGATATTCTATATGCAGGTCAGATGACTGGCCTGCTCTAGAATGAATCGTTATGAATTTAACAAATCATGACGGTATTAAAGAAACTGCAATGTATATAAGGAACGTTGTTTTGGACAAAATCCATAGAACTTGCAGCCGTAAGAATGCGGAAGCTTTGGCAAAGCAGCGGATGACGGAAAGACGATATGACTAATCATATATCAGGAAGTATTCTGGTTTGAGAAGTTATATTTTTTTCTGGCAAAAATGTATACAGTATGCAAAAACACAGACAATCGTTTCACACAGACTGTGTGAACACCGTACAATTTTAAGGAGGAAAACACCAAATGACGAACTTTGAGCAGTGGGATGGTTTTGATGGCCGCCTCTGGAAAGAGGAAGTAAACACCCGTGACTTTATTCAGAAGAACTATAAGCCGTATGATGGCGATGAGTCTTTCCTGGCTGGCCCGACTGAGGCTACTGACAAACTGTGGGGAATTCTGCAGGGTCTGCAGAAAGAGGAGCGCGCAAAAGGCGGCGTTCTGGATATGGATACCCATATCGTTTCCGGCATCACTTCCCATGGCCCGGGCTACATCAGCGAGGCTGATAAGGATTTAGAGCAGATCGTTGGTCTTCAGACCGATAAGCCGTTAAAGAGAGCATTCATGCCTTACGGCGGTATCAAGATGGCGGAGCAGGCTTGCCAGAACTATGGTTACGAGCCGGATCCGGAGCTGCACAAGATCTTCACCGAGTACTGCCGTACGCACAACCAGGGTGTATTCGACGCTTATACCCCTGAGATGAAGAAAGCACGTCACAACAAGATCATCACCGGACTTCCGGATACCTACGGCCGTGGACGTATCGTAGGCGACTACCGCCGTGTGGCTCTGTATGGTATCGATTTCCTGATCCAGGAGAAGCAGAATGACTTCGCAAACTGCGGCGATGGAACCATGGTTGATGAAGTAATCCGTCAGAGAGAAGAGCTGTCCATGCAGATCAAAGCTCTGAAAGACATGAAGGTTATGGCTCAGTCCTACGGCTACGATATCTCCCAGCCGGCTAAGACTGCAAAAGAGGCTGTTCAGTGGCTGTACTTCGGATACCTGTCCGCAGTTAAGACCCAGAACGGTGCCGCAATGAGTGTCGGCCGTATCTCCACCTTCCTTGATATTTATATTGAGCGTGACCTTGCAAACGGTGTACTCACCGAGGCTGAGGCACAGGAGCTGATCGACCATCTGGTAATGAAATTCCGTATGGTGAAATTCGCAAGAATCCCGTCCTACAACCAGCTGTTCTCCGGTGACCCGGTATGGGCTACCCTGGAAGTCGGCGGCATCGGCGTAGACGGTCGTTCCATGGTTACCAAGACCGACTACCGTTTCCTGCACACCTTAGAGAACATGGGACCGAGCCCGGAGCCGAACATGACGGTTCTTTACTCCTCCGCTCTTCCGATGAACTTCAAGAAGTATGCAGCTCACATTTCCATCAACACCAGCTCTGTTCAGTACGAGAACGATGACGTGATGAAGCCGGTATGGGGCGATGACTACTCCATCTGCTGCTGCGTATCTGCTACCCAGACCGGTAAAGAGATGCAGTTCTTCGGCGCACGTGCAAACCTGGCTAAGTGCCTGCTGTATGCTATGAACGGCGGCCGCGACATGAAGAGCAGAGAGCAGGTTGGTCCGGAGTTAAGACCGATCACCTCTGAGTATCTTGATTACGATGAGGTCATCAGAAAATACGATGTTATGATGGACTGGCTGGCAGGTCTGTATGTAAATACCTTAAACCTGATCCAGTACATGCATGATAAATACTTCTACGAGGCAGCTGAGATGGCTCTGATCGATACCGATGTTCGCCGTACCTTCGCAACCGGTATTGCTGGTTTCTCTCACGTAGTAGACTCCTTAAGTGCGATCAAGTACGCTAAGGTAAAAGCAATCCGTGATGAGGAAGGTATGATCATGGATTTCGAGACTGAGGGTGACTTCCCGCGTTACGGTAACGACGATGACCGTGCGGATGATATCGCAGTATGGCTGTTAAAGACCTTCCTTGAGAAGTTAAAGAAACGCCACACCTACAGAAATTCCGAGGCTACCACCTCTATCCTGACCATTACCTCCAACGTAGTATATGGTAAGGCAACCGGTAACATGCCAGACGGAAGAAGAGCAGGCGAGCCGTTATCTCCTGGTGCAAACCCGTCTTACGGCGCAGAGAAGAACGGACTGTTAGCTTCCCTGAACTCTGTTGCAAAGCTTCCGTACGAGTGGGCTCTGGATGGTATTTCCAATACCCAGACCATCAACCCGGATGCACTGGGCCACGATGCAGAGGAGCGTATCGACAACCTGGTACAGGTTATGGACGGCTACTTCGATCAGGGCGCTCACCACTTAAACGTAAACGTATTTGGTACCGAGAAGCTGATCGATGCTATGGAGCATCCGGAGAAAGAGGAGTACGCAAACTTCACCATCCGTGTATCCGGTTATGCAGTTAAGTTCATCGACTTAACCAGAGAGCAGCAGATGGATGTAATCTCCAGAACCTGCCACGCCAGCATGTAAGGAATTGTGTAACAGCATATAAAAAAATAACATGTCAAAAATGCGTCACCGGCGTATTTGAAAACAGTAAAAGAAAAACACTCCGGTGGGGAACGAAAATTTCCCCATATCGGAGTGTTTTCACTTTTTAGGAGATACTATATAATATAGAAAAATAAGACAACAATTCCACCAATTACGCTGCCAGGTGTGCCTGCGTGAACCGTGGTGAGAAGCGTGGAGTTGGTTGAATAAATGAAAATAGGAGGAGAGTTCATGGAAGAGAACAAAGCACTTGTGGGTCACGTGCATTCCCTGGAAACCTTTGGTCTGGTAGACGGACCGGGTGTCCGCACCGTGGTATTTTTGCAGGGCTGCCGCATGCGCTGCCGTTACTGCCATAACCCGGAGACCTGGAGCATGTCCGGCGGCGAAGAATGGACCGCGAAGGATCTGTTTAACCGGGTGTACCGTTACCGCACCTACTGGAAGAACAACGGCGGTATTACCGTCAGCGGCGGAGAACCACTTTTACAGATTGACTTTCTGCTGGAATTTTTTAAGCTGGCGAAGGCAAAAGGCATCCACACCACACTGGACACGGCTGGAAATCCATTTACCAGAGAAGAGCCGTTTTTCAGCAAATTCCAGGAGCTGATGAAGGTGACAGACCTGGTGATGCTGGACTTTAAGGAGATGGACAGCGTCCGCCATAAAGAACTGACCGGCTGCGACAATGACAACATTTTGGATCTGGCAAAGTATCTTTCGGATACTGGAAAGGATATGTGGATCCGCCATGTGCTGGTGCCGGGACTGACGGACCAGGAGGATGATCTGAAAGCGATGCGCGGGATGTTAGAGGAATTAAAGACTGTGAAAAAGGTAGAGATTCTGCCATATCACAGCTTGGGGCTGTTTAAATGGCAGAACCTGGGAATTCCGTACACGCTGGAAGGCGTACCGGCACCGACGAAGGAAGAAGTGGTGCGGGCCGAGAAGATTCTGGGGATTGTCAGATAACCGGCTGACAGGTCATCCGGTTGTTGACCGGAAGAGCAGTCAAGCGGATAATCCGCTGTTTGGCCAGCAGGAGTAATCTGCTACAGTTCCTGGTATCGTTCTTCCAACAGTTTCCGTATGCAGGGGTAGAGTGGGTTCAGCGCCTGCTCTTCTTTCCAGACAAGCAGCCCTTTTACAAAAAATGGTTCCGGCAGAGGAATATGGAGCAGGTCTGCTTCTATTATATGAAACAGACTTTCCGGAAGAATGCTAAGTCCCTCTTTTTCGCAGCAGAGGCGTGCGGCTTCCTGATACGTGCTGGTTTTGACGATGTTTGGGCAGTCAGCCAGCCCGGTTTGTTCCATGGCTTGTTGCTGTAGGGATGGGAAAAGGGAAAAATTTTCTTTCATAAAAACGCGGTCATACTTCCAGGAGCCTTTGGATTTCATTCTTTCGATCAGATCCATTTGCTGATACCGGGAGCGGGATGCGGCGAGAAGATAGGAATCCTGGTGAAAGATCTGCTGAATGCAGGGCTTGGAAAACATGGTCCGGGTATTTACGATAAGCAGGTCAACGACATCATTTTCCAGAAATTGCCAGGCATTTTCACAGTCTCCGGCTGTGAGTGTAAGCCGCGCCTGCGGATAAAGTTTTAGGACTTTCGACCAGATGTCTTTCAGGAACATGTTTCGCATGGTGTATTCAATATAGATACGGACATTTTGCAGAGCAGTCTGCTTCAGGGAGGTTAAAGCATCCTGAAGCTCCTGCTCTGTTTTTGCAATCTGCTTTGCGGTCTCCAGCACGATTTTTCCGCGTTCAGTTGGAAGAATAGCAGATTTGGAGCGCGCAAAGACCGGAAAACCAAGTTTTTCTTCAAAGATTTTCAGCTGTTGGGAAAGTGCTGGCTGGGAAAGCAGGCAGCGCGCTGCCGCGCGGCTGATGTTCTGTTCTTCTTCAATGGCCAGAAGGTATTCGTAAATTCTGGAATTCATCAGCAGTCTTCTCCATATTCTCTCAGAATTTGTTTGGTGTTTTCGTCCGGACACAAAAATTCAGAATTTGCCTGGTGCAGGCGTCGGTATTCCAGATAAATAAAAAATTTTTCCATTGGGGTCAGAACATGCCCTTTGCGAAAGGCAAATCCTTCGAAAAGAGTGGGCATACCTGGAAGTGAAAAATAATGGAGCTGTGGAAGACCAAAAGCGCTTGCTTCATCCAGAAAACCGGCATAGCTTCCTTCTGCAAGCAGATGTTCGTTTGTCAGGCGATTCGAAGTTTTGAGCTGAATATTGAACTTCAGATGATTCTGTTCCAGAAAACGGTTGACGCGTTCCCCGATTACGGTTCCGATATCTGGGACAATAAACGGTGCATCTTCCATGGCAGAAAGCTCTGAAACGGATAAGGCAGCAGGCGCGGTGGCAGTACCTCCTTTGTCATAGAGCGGGTGAAAACTGGGAATGCCAAGCAGGATCTGTTTCTGTTCAAGAGAGAAAAACAGGTAGTCGTATTTTCTTTGAAGTTCGCAGTCATCGATCATCAGAAGAATAAAATCCAGCTGATGGGCGAGAAGCTTTTCATGCAGAGAGGCAGATCCCTCGTTTGTCACCGAAACCTGAATGTATGGATACTGCTCCAGAAGATACGGATAAATATAGGCAAGCGCAGCGCCTCCACGGATGGGCGGAATCCCGAAACGTACTTCGTTTGGAGAATCCTGTTCCAGAAGAGCCAGCTTTTGATGAAGCTGGGATTGCAGCAGCTGGATCTTGCGTGCGCTTTTCAGATAAATCTGTCCGGCCTGGGTCAGGGTATAGCAGCCGGAAGAGGTGAGAAAAAGGCGGATCCCGGTTTCTTCCTCCAGATTTTTCAAGTAGCGGCTCAGCACGGACTGTGAGACATGAAGCGTCCGGGCAGCCTGGGAAAGTGTTTTATTTTCAGCGATGGCAATGAAGTAATCGTAGTGGAGTGTGTTCACGAGTATCCTCCTGAAAAGCATCTGAGTTGCTGTCAGAAATACGGTGAAGACAGTAATTCCGCGTATGGACAGAGATGCTATGCTTTTTTCTTATAGTATTATGTTTAGTATATATTAGAAAATCCGAAGATTCAAGCGTATGATGGAACTATAAGAGGTGCTGGGTACGCATGTGTAAACAGTAACCTGTTGGAATCAGGCCTGGATTCAAAATCATTACGATGCAGTTATCTTATGGTACAAAGGAGGAGGCAACAAAAAATGAACACACAACTGATCATTACCCTGGCGGTGCTGGTATTCATGGCAGTATCGTTTATGGTGAGAAAAATATCATTCGGTCTGACTGGCATGATCTGCATGCTCGCACTGGCAGTGACCGGAGTCATAGATTTAAACACGGCGTTTTCCGGTTTTTCCAATAAAACCACAATTCTGGTTGCAACTATGATGCTGGTAGCTGGTTGTATCGGAAAGACAAGTCTGGTAAGCGTAATCCGCAAGCGGATGTCTTCCATTCAGGAGAAAAGCGGAATTTTCCTGCTTTTGGCGATTCTTGGTTTCACCATTTTATTGACCCAGCTGATCGGTATGACTGCCCTGATGTCTGTCATGCTGATGTTAGTCGTTACACTGGATGATGACAGTGATCTGGCACAGTCCAGAATTTATTTCCTGATCGCAGCGGTCAATGCAGCCTGGTTCGGACGTTTTCCGATCGGTATGGGTGCAACCCTGCCGATGATCCATAACTCTTACTATGAGGGGCTGGTAGCAGAGCATCCGGAATTCCTGCTTGGTGTATTTGACTATATGAAAGTGGGACTGATCCCGTCCATCGTGTTGACGATCTACTGCTTGTTTGCATGGAAGCTGATTCCAAAGACAAAGATGGACGTGAATGCGATGCAGCACACCAACAAAGATACAAAGGCATCCCAGCTGACAAAACGTCAGGAGCAGATTGTCTGGGGCGTATTTGGAGTCATCATGCTGGCATTTATATTTTCTACCCAGCTTGGAAATCTGGTTTATCTGCTTCCGATCGCAGGCTGCATTATCCTGGTGCTGACCGGTGTTGTTTCCAGTCAGGAAGCTTCCTGCACACTTGCCGGTGACATGGTATTCTGCGTAGCGGGTGTTCTGGTTGTTTCTTCAGCGCTGAACTCTTCCGGTGCAGGTCAGCTGATCGGTGATTTTGTGCTGAAGCTTTTGGGAAGCAATCCGTCCAGCACCCTGGTTATTACGGTGTTCTGTGTTGTTACCGTGATTATGACTACGTTCTTAAGCAACAATGGAACCATTGCGATCATGACACCGATCGCAGTTTCGACGGCACTGGCCGGGGGCATGAATCCAAAGGCAATTGTTTTGGTTGTATTCGGTGCATCCTGCCTGGCGATTGCATTCCCAACCGGATGCGCCGCAGCGATGATGGCATTCTCCATTGGAAATCATAACCCGATGAAGCTGCTTCGGTTTACGCTGCCGTTTTTGATCTTGGGATCTGTTTCCCTGATCATTTCCGCAAGTATTTTTTTCCCGGTTTACAGTTAAGGAGGTAAAGTGATATGACGAAAGAGTTGCTTCAGGAACAGCTTGAAATCCTGGATCGCACCAATATGCATAAAAACGCAGCAAAAGAACGCGTGATCCCGGAAAGCTATCTGGCTTACAAAAACCAGGTGGAACAGAAAGAGACGATGCTTGAGAGCCCGTCAACCGGTGTGCCGGTGCGGTGTGTGATCACAAAAGCAAACAATCTTGAGAAAGATGCCCCGCTGTTTATTAATCTGCACGGGGGCGGATTTGTCCATCCGCAGGATGGAGATGACGACCTGTTCTGCGCCAGGGTGGCAGCCGAAATCGGTGGAATTGTAGTGGATGTCGATTATGCGGTAACACCGGAATATGTATTTCCAACGGCGTTTGAGCAGGTCTGGGATGTGGCAGAATGGGCTTTTGCACATGCAAAAGAGCTTGGCGCAGACTCGAACCGGATTTCCATCGGCGGTCACAGCGCTGGAGGTGCGCTGACTGCAGCCATCTGCTTGCGTGCAGCAAAAACAGGAAACATGAAATTTGCGCTTCAGATCCTGGATTATGCGGCACTGGATAATGCAATGTCGTTTGAGCCGGGCGGAAATGAACGCAGCCGCGCGTTCTCCATGCTTTACTGCGATGGAAATGTACGTGTATTAAAGAGCCCATACTGTTCTCCGGTTTTTGCGTCCGGTGAAATGTTGAAAAATCAGCCGCGCACCTTGATCATCAACGCAGAGCATTGCCCGTTTCGGACGGTTACCGAGCGTTATGGACAGCGGCTGGCACAGGCCGGAAACGAAGTGGCATTTCGGCTTTTCCCGGGAAGTGCCCATGGATTTACCATCCGCATGACAGGAGCATGGTTAGAAGCCCAGGACCTCATCATACGGTATCTGAAAAAAGCAGAGTACAGGGAGGTAAAGTAAGATGACAGAGGAGAGAAAACAGGAAATTCTCGAAATCATAAGAAATACAAACCGGAGACCGGCACAGACCGGCAAACCGCTGTACCCGGAAGAAATTATGGCATATCCCAATCTTTGTGAAGAGATGGAAAGCATCAGCCGCACCGTGGATGGCTTTTCCTATCGCATGGATATTCTTCGGGCAAAGAACCGGGGAGAAAACTGCCCGCTGTTTATCAATATCCATGGAGGCGGATTTATTGGTCCGCACCGGGAAAACGATACTTATTTCAGTGCGTACATGGCAGATCAGATTCATGGAATTGCGGTAGATCTGGACTATACCCTTTCTGATGCAGCACCATATCCGGTGGCACTCCATCAGTGCATGGATGCGCTGGATTATGTGGCAGAGCATGCAAACACGTGGGGCGCGTCGGCGAAAGATATCAGCGTTGGCGGTTACAGCGCCGGCGGCGCCCTGACAGCAGCAATGGGAATCTGCTGTGCAGAGCGCGGCGGCTTTGTGCCAAAACTTCAGATTTTGTGTTATCCTCCGCTGGAATATCGTATCCCGGATCAGTACAAGATCGATGCTTACGACCGTCAGATTGGAATGGAACGCTGCAAGGCATTTGCAGATCTCTACTTCGATGATAAGAAAGAAAATTTTGAGGATATTCATAATTCTCCGCTTTATGCGCCGAGAGAGATTCTGGCAAAGCAGCCAAAAACCCTGATTCTGTCTGCAGGTCTCTGCAATTTCCGTTATGAAGACGAAGATTACGCGATCTGCCTGGCAGACGCAGGCGCGGAAGTCATCTTAAAACGCTTCCCGGAAGCATCCCATGGATTTATTCCACATTTTATGGATGGCTGGAAGGAAGCAGCTGACCTGATGGTGCGGGAAATTTTGGAGCAGTGAGTGAATAAATTCGAGCGTAAAACAATGGACCGTGGAAGTTACCTTTGGCAGCTTCTACGGTCCTGTTACGTTAGCGATATTGCTATAATTTACTCATCGCAGCTTCATCTGCCACCACGGTGACATCGCTGTGCAGCTGCAGGATGGATGCCGGTACCTTCGGTGTGATCGGACCGCTGATCATGGCTTTTAGTGCATCGGCTTTATCTTCTCCGCTGACTACGACCAGAATCTTTTTGGCAAGCATGATGCTTCCAATGCCCATAGTGTAAGCCTGACGCGGCACATCCGCTTCGGATTCAAAGAAGCGTTTGTTGGCTTCGATGGTGCTTTCAGTCAGGTTGACGCAGTGGGTTTCCCGCTCAAAAACATCGGCTGGTTCATTGAATCCGATGTGTCCGTTGCGGCCGAGCCCCAGAAGCTGCAGGTCGACACCGCCGGTTTTACGGATGATCTCTTCGTATGATTTGCAGGCGGTTTCGGAATCTGGTTCCAGTCCATTTGGGACAAAGGTGCGGCTCTTGTCGATGTTGACATGGTCAAACAGGTTGGTGTTCATAAAGTAGCGGTAGCTCTGAGGATTTTCCGGGCTTAAGCCTTTGTATTCGTCCAGATTGATGGTAGTAACCTGGGAAAAATCCAGATCGCCTTTCTGATACCATTCAATCAGCTGTTTGTAGGTGCCGATCGGAGATGATCCGGTGGCGAGACCAAGGACGCAGTCTGGTTTCATGATGATCTGGGCGGAAATGATGTTGGCAGCCTTGCGGCTCATATCCTGATAGTGTTTTGCTTTGCAAATATTCATAACGAACCCCTTTCCTTATAAAAATTCCCCCGATAAATATAGAAGCTAATAAGCTGTCTGCTTTAAGTATATCGGATTTTACGGGAAATACAATACAAAAAATGTTACGAGGTACGTGTTGGGGGACAGGAACAAACTGAAAATTCTGTCACACAAATTACACAGAAATCAGTTGAAATTTTGTCCGGAGTCAACTATACTACGCCCATAGGGGGTGTACATATGATCATTAAGAATGTACAGATTTACACAGAAAACCAAACATTTATGCCGGGGGATATTGTAATAGAAGGAGACCGGATAAAACAGATTATTCCCGAGGCAGAGTCTGCTTCAAGACAGGATGGAGAAATGGACGATACGATCATCGACGGACATGGTGCCTACGCGATTCCCGGACTCATTGACCTTCATTTTCATGGCTGTATGGGAGCGGATGTCTGTGACGGAACTGAGGAAGCATTGCAAACCATTGCCCGGTATGAGGCTTCGGTGGGCGTGACAGCGATCGCACCGGCTACCATGACGCTTCCGGTGGAGAAGTTGGAGCAAATCCTTCGAAACGCAGCAGCATATAAACGGAAGCAGGAAGTGCAAAAACGGCAGAGAGTTTGTGTCAAAACGGGCGAAAATGGAGAAGGTGTAGAAGTCACGGAAACTGCAGAAATCACGGAAGCAGATCTGCTTGGCATCAATATGGAAGGTCCTTTCATCAGTCCGGTGAAAAAAGGTGCACAGGATGAGAAAAATATTATTCCGTGCGACGTGGAGATTGCGAAACGTTTTCTTGCGGCATCCGAAGGACTGGTGAAGTTTATCGGAATTGCACCGGAAGAAAGTGAAAAATCGGTGGAGTTCATTGAACAAATGAAAGACTCTGTGGATATTTCCCTGGCGCACACCAATGCCGATTACGATACGGCGATGGCAGCATTTCAGGCTGGTGCGAACCATGCAGTGCATCTGTATAACGCCATGCCGCCGTTTACGCACCGGGCGCCGGGCGTGGTGGGCGCCGTGGCAGACAGTAAGCATGTGATGGTGGAAATCATCTGTGATAATGTCCACATTCATCCGTCTGTGGTGCGTGCAACGTTCGCCATGATGGGAGCTGACCGCATGATCCTGATCAGTGACAGCATGCGCGCTACGGGCATGCCGGACGGTACCTATACGCTGGGCGGACTGGACGTCCAGGTGCATGGAAACCATGCGACTCTGGTAGATGGCGGTGCGCTGGCTGGCTCCGTGACAAATCTGATGGACTGCATGCGCACCGTTGTGAAGGTGATGGGCATTCCGCTTGAGACGGCAGTAGCCTGTGCAACGGCAAATCCGGCAAAGTGTCTGGGCGTGTATGATACATATGGTTCGATATCAGAAGGGAAAAAAGCAGATATTGTGCTGCTTCAGGAAAATCTGGACCTTAGCATGGTTATTAAGGATGGATCTGTGATTTGTAAATAGTTCGCAGGAACACGTAGAAAATGCGAAGAGGGCCGAAGAAATCACGCAGAAACTACGAAGAAAACCCAAAGAAAACCCAAAGAAAACCCAAAGAAAACCCAAAGAAAACCCGAAATATCCGACGAAACTTGCCGGATATTTCGGGTTTTTGCTCAGTGATTTGTGGTCTGCAATTCTGGTCTGATATCAGCCCAGTTTCGCGCGATACAGTTCCCACGCAATATGCGCACTTTCCTCCAGCTCTTCCAGACAGTAAAATGCATCCATAATGGATTTGCCCGGAACAACGGGACCGTGTGCTTTCAGAAGATAGCCATCGCTGGCAGCAGCGCGTTCGCGGAATGCGGCAAAGAGTTCCTGGGAACCTGGTTTTTCGTATGGAATCATGCCGACTGTGCCCAGTTTCATTTTCAGATAAGGTGTGTGATCCGGAATGCAGTCGGTTTCATTTAAATCCGGGACGAAACTCCACAGAATGGAATAGGGACTGTGCGTATGAATGACTGCCTTGATATCTGGTGATTTTGCAAAAAGAGCCAGATGCAGCGGCCATTCCTTACTCGGTTTTCTTCCTGCTACGTGTGTGCCATCCGGAAGCAGGACGGAAAAATCGTCTTTGGTCAGCGTGCCAAAGCAGGTTCCGCTGGCGCTGACATAAATTTTCCCATCATGATAGAAACTCATATTGGCGGAAGAACCGGAAGTTTTTCCCCGCTCAAAAAGGCTGTGTGCTGCCCACACGGCGTCCTCTAATTTCTGTTCTAATTCCTGTTCTGTATTCATAAACAATGCCTCCATAAATTATTTTTCTTTTGTCATGGCAAGGGCACGGGAGAAGAAATCCTCCTGTCCAAAGTTTCCGCTTTTCAATACCAGGCGAATGTCGGAACGTGTTGCCGGGATCATGACCGGGACACCCGGGGCAATGCTTTCTCCAATCTGGTAAGAGGAGAAATGAAGTCCTTTTGTGATGGCACCGGAGGTTTCGCCGCCGGCAGAAATGATGCGGGTATAACCATGTTCAACTGCTTTTTGTGCCAGATTGGCGGAAGTCTGTTCCAGCAATGCGGCAATCTTTTCGGTCCCGAGTTCCTGATATTTGCGGATTTTGTCCGGGGTATCAGAACTGTATACAAGAACAGCCTGATCCTTCGTTGTGTGCTGCTCGATAAATTCCCAGATTTGATCCAGGGTTTGTGTGCCGTTTAAAAGGGCGAGCGGATCCATGCGTACGGATGGCATGTTTTGTGCCTGATAGTCAGCAATCTGCGCAAGCGTCATTTTGGAACAGCTGCCTGCGATCAGGATGGCTTTGCCTGGAACGGCTGTCTGCGGAATTTGTCCGGATTTCTCGGAAGCCGGGATTAAACATTCTGCCAGTGGTTTTAAAAGTCCGCTGCCTCCGGACAAAAACGGCAGATAACCAAACTGCCGGGCGATAAATGTGCCGTCCTCATCGGTTTCGTAATCAGGAATCAGGTAAAATGGTTCCGCATGTTCCGGCTCCGGCTCATGCCACGCGGTGCCGCGTGGAAGAACCTGGCAGGGGTACTGGCTTTGCGGACGCATCAGTTCTGCAATCCGGCTGTCCCACATTGGCGTAAGCGGGTGATCTTTCATGGGGCTTTCATTCAGCGGGACTCCGTTTACGAAAAGGTTTCCGTTACGGACGGTCCGTCCATTGACAGGCAGGGACGGGCACAGAAGGGAATAGGAAGCGTGCATCTGCTTCATGAGTGCATCACATACCGGTCCGATGTTGCCGTGCGGTGTGGAGTCGAAGGTGGAACAGTATTTAAAATAAAGGTGGGAGATTCCCTGATCTTGTAAAAATGCAGCGGCTTTTAAGCTGTCCGAAACTGCCTGTGCAGTTTCCTGTGTCCGGGACTTTAAGGCGATCACGATCGCCTGAACCGGTTTTAAGTCGGCGGTGTCTTCTGGAATTCCGTTGTAGAGCTGTACGCTCATGCCGCCTTTTACAAGAAACGAAGCAGCATCGCTTGCTCCGGTGAAATCGTCTGCGATACATCCTAAGATGGCCATATAGAAACGTCCTCCTTACTGTAAAGGTTTGTAACTGTGATGATGCAAAACACCACAAAATCCGTTGCTGTCTGCGCAGCGCGTGAACAGTAACAAATAGAATCGGGCAGAAATAAGATGCCTTATCTTATGATAAATAGCAAAAATCATGCCAGGTGGAATGAAAACGGCAGGAAAACCGAGTGAGTCTGACCAAAACCGCGGCTGTGTGAGGATTTGTGTATGAAAACAGAATAAAAAAATGGGCGAAAGGTGTCGGACGCAGCCTTGACAGTTCCTGTTGCAGTGTTGTAACATGAATTACAATTCATGCAATTTGAACGATTATGATGCAATATGCAATATACGGGAAGGTGGTTATCGATATGATACGTTTATTGTTTGTGGTTCCGTATCCGGAACTGATGGAACAGGTCAAGAAAGTGGTGGCAAAGCATCCGGAACATGAGAAAGTTGACGCGGACGTGCAGGCTCTTATCGTGGAAGAAATGCCGGATATTCCGGTCGGAGCTTACGATGCGATCATTGCCAGAGGCTACACGGCGCAGAAAACGATTGCGAAATATTCGGATACCACCCCAACGATCCGGGTCCATATTTCCGGCTTCGATATTACGCGGGCGATTTATGAGTGCCGGGAAACGTATCATCCGAAGAAGATCGCGATCTGCGGATTTGAAGAAAATCTGTATGAGGCGGCCAGTATCTGTCAGATCCTGGGAGTTGAGGCGGAAATCTATGCTCCGATACGAAACCAGGATTTGCCAAAAGCGCTGGACCGGGCGATGCGGGAAGGCTGCGATGCGCTGATCGGCGGTTACTCAGCCAATATGCTTGCAAAGGAGCGCGGGCTGAATTCCGTTGTGATCCAGACGGGTACGGCGGCATTTGCGCAGGCATTGGATGAGGCGATCCATACGGTGGAACGTGTCCGCCAGGAGCGGGTGATCGCGCAGATGTATAAGACCGTCATTTATACTTCCGATGCCGGACTTCTTTACGTGGACCGCAGTGGCACAATTCAGGTACGAAATCGCGTGGCGCGGCAGATGAATGGAAATGTCAGCATCAAGGGACGAAAGATCAAAGAAGGAATTCCGTGGCTGTATCCCTTATTCCAGAGTGTGATGAAGACCGGAAACGCAGAGACCAGGTTACTTGCCATTCCGGACACGAAGCTGACGGTATCCGTAAAATGTTCTCCGGTTATTGCAAATCAGGAATGTTCCGGTACAGTATTTAATTTGACCGACGTGACCAAGATCCAGGAACTGGAAAGCCAGATCCGGCGAAAACTCAGTGAACGGGGCCTGAAGGCGCGCTATACCTTTGAACATATCCTCCACAAGAGCAAGGTGATTGACCGGACGATTGAGATTGCCAAACGGTATGCGGCATCCGATTCGAACATCATCATTGTCGGAGAGACCGGAACCGGAAAAGAACTTTTTGCGCAGAGCATTCACAATGCCAGCAGCCGGAAAAATGGACCGTTTGTGGCAGTGAACTGTGCGGCACTTACGGAAAATCTGCTGGAAAGTGAACTGTTTGGTTATGTGGAAGGTGCGTTTACGGGAAGCAGCAAGGGCGGAAAAATGGGACTGTTTGAGCAGGCACACGGAGGAACATTGTTTCTGGATGAGGTGGAAGAGGTTTCGATGGCGATCCAGACCAAGCTTCTTCGCGTACTGCAGGAACGGCAGGTGCGCAGGATCGGCGATGACAAAGTCATCGATATCGATGTGCGCATCATTTCTGCTACTAATAAAAGCATTCAGAAAATGGCAGAGGCAGGAACGTTTCGAAAAGATCTGGTCTACCGTCTGGATGTGCTCCGCCTGTTTTTGCCGCCGCTTCGAGAGCGGGAAAATGATGTGGAACTGCTGTTTGTGAATCAGCTTCAGGGAATGGAAAAGAACATTGACCAGGAACCATTAAAAATTGAAGACGGGGTATTTCCGTTGCTGCACCAGTATCCGTTTGGCGGAAACATCCGCGAACTGCGAAACATTGCAGAGCGGGTCTATGTCCTTCATGAGGGCAGCACGATCCATGTGCAGGATATGCAGGAGGCGCTGTATCCTGCAGATCTGGCGCCGGAACCGCAGAAGCAGGATGGGGCAAAAAACGGAAATTCCGTTTTGGTGGAAGCGGGAGTGCAAAAGACTTCTGCGCAGATTTTGCCTGGGGAGGAAGAACGCATTCGTCAGGCTTTGCGGCTTAGCGGCGGAAATAAGGGAAAAGCTGCAGCTATGCTGGAAATCGACCGGTCTACGTTGTGGCGGAAAATGAAAAAATACGGAATCGCGGATGAACGATAGAAAAATGATGCAATACAACGCATATGTTGCAAATAACAATAAAAATGCAATACTTGCAATGAACGGATGCGACCGATGGGAAAGAAAAAATGGGGAGGAAATAGAAAATTTTCATCCCCGTTTTTCTTTTCATTGCAGATCGAAAAGGCGTGTAAACAGTACGTTTGTGGAATTATTTTTCGTAATTGATAAAATATTCAGGAAAAAGTTGGCATGATTTGTGCTTTAAAGATGGTCAAAGCATTATGGCATACAAAATAACAAAGGGGGTTACATTTATGTCAACATCGTATGTGCTTATTGTTTTTGTAATCGCTATTGCGTTGATGATCTTTTTGATCTCAAAATGCAGAGTGAATGCAGCATTTGGTATCCTGATTGCAGCACTGGTTCTCGCCATTGCGTTAAAGACACCGTGGCAGGATATTGAAAGCACCATCAATGGTGGTTTTTCGGGAACCATTAAGAGTGTAGCAATCGTAATTTTCCTTGGATGTGCTATGGGCACCGTGTTGGAAAAGACCGGTGCAGCAGTCCGCATTACAAAATGGGCGATCGACCTGTTTGGTGACAAGAACATCATCTGGGCCATCGCACTGAGTTCTGCAATCCTTGGTATTCCGATTTTTGCAGATACCGTAGTGATCCTGCTGATCCCGATTGTATCCCTGTTAGCAGTAAAGTCCAAAAAATCCATGATGAGTTTTGGTACAGTACTTTACAGTGGAGCGCTGATAACCGCTTCTCTGGTACCGCCGACACCTGGTCCGGTTTCTGCAGCAGCATTATTAAATGTTCCGTTAGGACAGGCAATCCTCTGGGGTATTATTGTTGCAATCCCGAGCGTTATTGCAGCTGTTTTCTATTGTAAGACATTAAAGACACTGGTTGCGCCGAAGGAAGAGTTCCTGAAGGCAGCGGCAGAAAGCGAAGGACAGGAGCTTCCGTCCCTGTCAAAATCCATGTTGCCGATCGTGCTTCCGCTGGTTCTGATCCTGTTAAATACCGTTGCATCGGTTCTTATTCCGGAAACTCCGGTTGCAAACTTCCTGGCCTTTATCGGAAGCCCGTTAGCAGCACTGTTTAGCGGATGTATCAGTTCCCTGCTCCTGTGCGGTAAAGAGTGGAAAACCAAGAAAGTCTTAAATGACTGGGTAAATGAAGGTATCACCGCAGCAGCAATGCCGATCATCGTAACCGGTATGGGCGGTGCACTGGCTGTATTTGTAAAGAATGCAGGCGTTGCAGACAAGATCGCAGAGATCGTTATGCAGTCTTCATTCCCGGCAATCCTGATCCCGATCATCATCGCAGCACTGATCCATGTTGTTACCGGTTCCAACTCACTGGGTGTTATGACTGCAGCAGCACTGGTTGAGCCGATGCTTGCAACGCTGGGAATCTCTCCGGTTGCAGCTTTCCTGGCATGTGGTACTGGCGCCCTGATGTTCAAACATGCAAACTCTTCCGGTTTCTGGGTAACCGTTTCCATGTCCAACATGGATGTGAACCAGGGTATCCGTGCAGTCGGTGGTGCATCTACCGTAGCAGGATTTACCGGAGCAGTCATCACCTGTATTTTAGTTGCCCTGCATGTGATCTAATGGTATTACATGGGAAAATGTATTACATAAGGTAGCAATGCTGTGTCTTGTCGGCTGTTTACGGAAGATGCGATGAGACGCAGCGGCACATTTGAGATTCATTAGTCTGTCGAAAACAAAAAATGACGAAAAGGAGAAGCAGTTATGGAAAAATTTGTGACAAGAGCAGCAAGACTGAATAAAGCCTATGACATTGAGCTGATTGAGCGTGAACTGGAATGCGGCGAGGATGACATCATCGTAAAGAACCATATGATGGGAATTTGCGGATCGGATAAGAGTTTTTACCGGGGCTTTATGCCGCCGCAGACTGCAGAGTTCCGCCAGCCGCCGGAATTTCCATTCCTGCTTGGACATGAGAGCGGCGGTACGGTTGTTGCCGTCGGAAGCCGTGTCAGTGATTATAAGGTTGGCGATCAGGTTATGGCATTTGGCTGGAACAACAACTTTGCAGACTACTTTAAGTCCAAAGCGTTTCAGCTGCAGCCAGTTCCAGAAGGACTGGATATGGATATTGCGGCACTCGGAGAGCCGACCGCCTGTGCCATGTACTCCGGATTAAATACCGGTGTCCAGCTGGGTGATACCGTTGTGGTTATGGGCGGCGGTTACGCCGGACAGATCATTGCCCAGTGTTCTAAATTAAAAGGAGCTTACCAGGTGATCGTGGTAGATGTGCTGGAAGGCAAACTGAATCTGGCAAAATCACTCGGTGCGGATATCGTGATCAACTCCAAAGAAGAAGATCCGGTTGCAAAGGTGAAAGCCCTGACCGGCGGCAAAGGTGCGGATGTGGTTGTTGAGGCAGCCGGAACCGCAGAATCTTTCAATGCAGCCAGCGCGATGATCAAACATAATGGCAAATTTGTATTTTACAGCTGGGTAACGACTCCGATCACGTTAAACATCAGCCGCTGGCATGATGACGGACTGGAGTTTGTGAATACCTGCCTGGTTCATCATACCTGGCAGCAGAGATATGTGTGGGTACCGGAAACCATGCGCCCGATCATTCAGGGAAGCGTAAAGATCAAACCGCTCATTACCAATGAGTTTAAGCTGGCTGATATTAAGGCGGGATTTGATCTGGCCGATAAGGATGATGCAGCGATCAAGATCGTGTTCCGCCCATAATACAGGATTCATGGAAGTAAAGATTCCCCCCAAATAAGCGTGTGGGTAACTGGAAAAGAACAAAACTGTACGCATGTGGAAAATAGAGGATAAGGAGTGATGTTGTTGTGGATTACACAAATTTATTAAAGGATAACAGTGGAAAAGTATCAAAGGTTGGTATCGTAGGAGCTACAAAGGGATATGGTTATACACTTCTGGCACAGATGCCGAAGGTGGCGCACATGGAACTGCGCGTCATCTGCTCCCGTCATCTGGAAGAGTGCGAGGCGGTATTAAAGGAGACCGGATTTGGCGACAAGCAGATCATTGCCTGTGCGAACATTGAGGAAATCCATGCGGCTCCGGAAGATGCGGTTTTAATTGTCAGCGACTACCGCCTGGTTATGGAGTGCGGCATCACGGCCCTGGTAGAATGTACCGGAAATACTAAGGTCAGCTCCGATGCAGCCATTTCAGCACTGGAGAGAGGCATCAATGTTTATATGGTATCAAAGGAAACCGACAGTGTCTGCGGACCGTTGTTAAACCAGATTGCTGCAAAACACAATGCCGTTTATGCACTGGTAAATGGTGACCAGCCGAGAAACCTTCTGGATTTGTGGTCCTGGGCAAAGCTCCTTGGACTTGAGATCGTGGCAGCTGGTAAATCCAGTGAGTATGATTTTGTATGGGACCGTGAGACCGGTGAATTTACTTATCTGGATGGCAATGCAGCTCCGGAGCAGCTTCCGGAAATGCAGAACTGCTGGTATTATGAAGGAACCAAGACGCTGGAAGAGAGAAGCCGCCTGTTAGAGAAATACCGTGAAGTCATTTCCGCAGACCTGTGTGAGATGAACCTGGTATCCAATGTGACCGGAATGGTACCGTCCTCCCCATTCTTAAGCTACCCGATTGCGAAAGCCAGTGAACTTGCCAATATCTTTATCCCGAAGGAAGATGGCGGTATCCTGGATAAAACCGGTGTTGTGGATGTGTTCTACAACCTGAGAGGAAAAGACGAGGCCAGCTTCTGCGGCGGCGAGTTTATTGTTGTGAAATGTGAAAACGAGAAGATGTGGGATATCTTAAAAGGCAAAGGACATGTGATGAGTAAGAACGGCAAATATTGCTGCATTTATTATCCATATCATTACATGGGACTGGAAACCCCGGTATCCATTCTGCTCGGTGATCTGATGGGAATCGGAACGCATGAGGAGTGCCGTCAGGTTTCGGTTATGGCCGGTGTGGCACAGCGCGACCTGCCGAAAGGTACTGTTCTGAAGGTCGAGGGACACCATCATTCCATCGATGGTCTGACACCGGAGCTTTTGGAACGGAAAGCAACCGGCAATGCAGCGCCGTTCTACCTGTTAAATGGCTCTGTACTTCTGAACGATGTAAAGAAGGGACAGCCGGTAACAACGGATGATGTGGATCTTTCCGCACTGGAAACCTATCAGCATTATAAAAAAGGATTGGAACTGGATTAACATAGTAAGAAAGAGACGGAAGAACTGCCGCAGCAGTTCTTCCGTCTCTTTCTTTGACAGACTCCTATATAATATAGAAGAAATATTATTTCCAGATCATATTTAAGATCAGCAGTTCGACAATACCAACTCCTGTCATGATGAAGGATACGGCTGTCTTACAGCGCAGCTGGTCTTTGATCTCGGTCAGACCGAACATACCGTTGAACACCCAGAAACCACTGTCGTTGAAGTAGCTGAATGCGATCGCGCCGATACAGGAAGCCTGTGCCAGCAGAACCGGATTTAAGCCAAGGGTGGTGATGAGCGGAGCAGTCAGGGATGCTGCGGTGGTGATCGCTACGGTTGCGGAACCAAGTGCAAGACGCATCAGGGCACCGATCAGAACCGGGATCAGGATAGCCGGAATCGGCCAGGAAACTACGGTTGCGCCGAGTACATCGCCGATACCGCTGACTTTGATGATGTTTCCGAGGGAACCGCCTGCACCGGTGATCAGCATGATCATACCGGTATCTTTGATGCTGTCGCCCATGATGTTCATGAGCTCATCCTTCGGGATGTCTCTGCCAAGACCGTAAACAGCCAGGGTCGTTCCAAGACCAAGTGCTACGATCGGGGAACCTAAGAGGGTGATGATGCTGTAAAGGAAGCTCTCTTTGTCTACACCGATGAAATCGCATACGGTCTTGCTCAGGATGAGAACCAGCGGAATCAGGATCGGAGCGAGGGACTCGCCGAGACCTGGAAGCTCTTTGCCGCCCATGATCTCATCTAACTGATCCATGGTCTTTAAGTATTCTTTCTTGAACTCTTTGCGGTCGTAAGTACCATCCTCACGCGGGATCTGGTAGATCTTTTTGCCGATCCAGTTTGCGTAAAGCAGGGCTGCGATGAGGATCGGAACGGACATCAGCGCACCTGCGATGATCATCTGACCAACGTCAACGCCCATCATGCCGGCAGCGGTTAACGGACCCGGAGTCGGCGGAACCATAACGTGGGTACACTGCAGACCACAGGCAAGAGCCAGGGCCAGGGCGATAACCGATTTACCGGTTACGCGGGACATTGCCTTACATAACGGGGCAAAGATTACGATCGCGGAATCTGCGAAAACCGGGATGGATACCAGCCATCCGGTGATACCAAGGGCAAGCTCCTCTTTGCCGCTGCCGATCTTCTTGATGAAAGAATAGGCCATACGCTCTGCAGCGCCGGTTTTCTCGAGGATACCGCCCATCATAACGCCGAGGCCGATGATGATACCGGTACTTTTTAACGTGTTTCCGAAGCCGTCCTGAATAGCAGTGATTGCCTCAGACGGGGACATTTTGCCGATCAGACCTGTGATCAGTGCAGCGAGCAGCAGCGCGATGAAGGTGTGGGTCTTGGTCTTCATAACCAGGAAGATCATGATCGCGATGCCTAAGAACAGGCCAAGCAGCATCTGTGTTTCATGTGACATATAGATACCTCTTTCTGTAGTGTGTTCACTTCGCTGCTGCATGATGCATTTGGAAACATACAGGACAGCTGTGGGGGCAGCTGCATGACGAAAACCAAGGATGTTCCATGATGTGTCAGATGCATGTTTTACAGCAGTTTCTACGCATCGTAAAAAATGGGGGGATGCGTCCGCAATCTTTCTTGAAAGGTGCTGCGGGAAGTGATAAAATTATGACAAGAGGCATTATAACCAAATTTAGTACATAAGTAAAATTAACTGTACTTAGCTATCTCTTAAAAAAATTAATGATAACTCTTAATACAGCGGCTCTGAGTTTTCCCAGTACTGCTTTGCCAGGCGGATAAACTCCCTGGCACCGGAGTTTAAATATCCGTGCTTCTGGCAGCAGATGGTGATCTCCCAGGACGGGCGGTCCGGAAGCGAGAAGCAGGCCACTCCTTTGTCCAGTCCAAGCGTGTAGTACCGCGGAATAATGCCGCAGCAGAGCGTGGACTGTACCATGGCGGCAATGCCGCTGGTATTGTTGGTTTCAAAGAGAATGTTTGGGGCGAAACCGGCTTTCTCGAAGAGGGTGTCGCACATGGAGCGCAGGGTGGACGATTTGTCCATCAGTACAAAAGGTTCGTAGCACAGTTCATTTAAGTCCAGGACCGCCAGGGGTTCCCCGTCGGGCGCAGCCTTTTCGGCAAGCGGGTGTCCATCCGGGATAATGAGTACCAGTTCTTCCTTTTTTAAGGAATAGTAGGTGTCGTTGGTCTGGTCCCTGGGTGAGAGCGTCATGAGACCGACATCGATCTCCCCTTTGGCGATCGCTTCCTGCTGGGCACGCACCCGCATCTCGATCGGGCGCACATCCAGATTTGGAAAGTTGCGGTGCAGTTCCGGGTAGATTGCAGTAAACATGCGCAGTCCCCGGCCGGGAGTCAGTCCCAGTGTCAGGTGTCCTTTGCGGGCACTGACGACATCGTAAATACGGTTATAAGTGGTATTTTTGATCTGAAGGGCGGCTTTGGCTCCTTCGATATAAATTTCCCCCGCTTCCGTCAGGCGCCAGTTGGTGCGGGAACGGTGAAACAAGGGGGTACCCAGTTCTTTTTCCAGCTTTAAAAGCTGCTGGTTTAAGGCAGACTGGGTGATGAAAAGTTTTTCTGCTGCTTTGGTAATATTATTTTCTTCCGCGATTTTTAATATGTATTCAATTTGCTTTGTATCCATGAAAACCTCCCGGGATCGCTGCGACATGAGTTCTTCCTTATATAATTCCAAAAAAGGTAGAAACCGTCGTCAGCCAGCCAACTATATCCGTACAATAAAACTGATATGGATCATTATAACAGGTTTCCAGAGAAAGATAAACAAGCAAAAATATTAAGAGAAATATAAATACTATTAATTTCACTTATTTGCCTGTTCGTGCTATGATAGCATCAGTAAGAGATACAAGAACTCAATAATATTTATCATATATAAGGAGGGTATTTCAATGAATCAGATTCCAACAATCACAAAGATGGAAGTTTTCCCGGTTGCAGGACACGACTGCATGGAGCTGAACTTAAGCGGTGCACATGCTCCGTACTTCACCCGTAACATCGTGATCCTGACCGACAGCACCGGTAACGAGGGTATCGGTGAGGTTCCGGGCGGTGAGAAGATCACTGCTGCATTAGAGCAGATCAAAGATCTCGTAATCGGTTCCAGCATCGGCGACTACAAGCAGACCTTAAACAAGATCCGTGCATGGCTGTCTGCTAACATCAAAGACGACAAGCGTGGTCTGCAGACCTTCGACCTGCGTGTTGGTGTACATGTAGTAACCGCAGTAGAGGCTCCGCTTCTTGACTTACTTGGTAAGTTCTTAAACGTTCCGGCTGCAGCATTAATGGGCGACGGAATCCAGAGAGAGAAAGTTCGTTTCCTGTCTTACCTGTTCTATGTTGGCGATCGCAAGAAAACCGACCTTGAGTATGAGGAAGAGCCGGATGCAGCGTGCGACTGGTACCGTCTGCGTCACGAGGAGGCTATGACTCCGGAAGCAATCGTGGCACTGGCAAAAGCTACCAACGAGAAATACGGCTTCGAAGACTTCAAGCTGAAGGGCGGCGTTTTAGCTCCTCAGGAAGAGGTTAAGGCTGTTACCGCTATCAAGGAAGCATTCCCGAACGCACGTGTAGACCTTGACCCGAACGGCTGCTGGAGCTTAAAAGAGGCTCTGGAAGTTGCTCCGGACTTAAAGAAGGTTCTGGCTTACTGTGAGGATCCGTGTGGTGCTGAGGATGGTTTCTCAGGCCGTGAGGTTATGGCTGAGTTCAGAAAAGCAACCATGATGCCGACCGCAACCAATATGATCAACACGGACTGGCGTCAGATGTGCCACGCAATCGCTCTGCAGAGCGTAGATATCCCGTTAGCAGATCCGCACTTCTGGACCATGGAAGGTTCCGTACGTGTTGGCCAGCTGTGCAACGACTTCGGTCTGATGTGGGGCTGCCATTCCAATAACCACTTCGATATCTCCCTGGCTATGGTTGTACAGTGTGCAGCTGCAATCCCGGGCAAGATGAACGGTATCGATACTCACTGGATCTGGCAGGAGGGCCGTGAGCGCCTGACCAAAGAGCCGATGCAGATCGTAGGCGGATGCATCGACCTGCCGAAGAAGCCGGGTCTTGGTGTAGAGGTTGACCGTGACCAGGTTATGAAGGCTCATCAGCTTTACATGGACAAGTGCTACGGCAAGGGCGCTCGTAACGACGCTGTTGGTATGCAGTACCTGATCCCGGGCTGGACCTTCGATAACAAGAAACCGTGCATGGTTCGCTAATCCGAATAAAAGAAAGTGTCATATAAGAGAACAGCCAGGTTCCGGCATTGCCGGAATCTGGCTGTTTTCTTTTGCTTACATGGCATATTGAGGAGGCGCCGGTGGCGCGTCCGCTGATTCAATTATGTTTCCAGTACGCTCTGCACAATTCCAGAAAATACTCTTCCGCATGACTTAAATATGCATTTTTTCTGCAGCACATGGTGACTTCCCAGCTTGGATGACCTTCCAGACGGAAATACCGGATTCCGGGATCGGACTGGGCGAAAATTTCCGGCAGCAGGGCGCACCCTACATCGGCGAGGACCATGCGGTATTTGCTGACATTGCTGCTGGTGGAAAAGAGCACCTGTGGCTGGAAAACGGCCTGGGAAAACAGCGCCTCCTCCAGCTGATACATCGTCGAACGGCGCGTGATCAGAATGAAAGGATCCGCGGAAAAGCGGGATAAGCTGATTTCAGGCGCATCTTCGGATTTACAGCTTCCGAGGTGCGCCAGTGCATGGCTGACCGGAACTGCCAGAAAGATTTCTTCGTCTTTCATATGAAGATAGGTGTTTTCATCTTTCTGGGATTGCATCAGGGTAATGAGCCCTAAATCAAGTTCGTTTTTTGTGATGAGATTTTGCATGGTGCGGACATTACACTCCACCGGTTCAATGCGGGTATCCGGAAATGTCCGGTGAAATTCCGGATAGATGGCGGTAAACATATTGACACCGCGCTCCGGGATGAGGCCCAGGCTGATACGGCGGCTGCCGCTTTCTTTTAAGTCCTCGATCTGGCTGTAGGCATCTTTCTTTAAATTCAAAATCTGCCTGGCGGTCCGCACATAGATTTCCCCGGCTGGAGTCAGCTGCCAGTCGGAGCGGTTTCGGACAAACAGGGCGATGCCGAGTTCATTTTCCAGCTTTTGCAGCTGCTGGTTTAAGGCAGACTGCGTGACAAAAAGCTTTTCGGCAGCTTTGGTGATGCTGCGTTCTTCACTGATCTGAATGATGTATTCTAATTGTCTGGTATCCAAGATAACGCTTCCTTCCTATATAAATACAGATTTATAGATGCAGATTGCGTGCAAAATCCGGTACGGGACTTTACGCGTGATTTTACTAAAATTCAAATGTTAGAAAAACTAATATAAGTATTATTTATATAAATTTGACTGACATACGTGCTTATTATACAATGTGATTATCAATAAGACAAGCTGTGCTGGAAAGGCAGCGCAGCTGGAACAGTGAAAATCCGGGGCAGCGGTGAGCGCAGTGGATTTTTGCAGGAACGAAGTGAGAAAGTGAGGATGGATCAGTATGATGTCCTATGATGTGATCGTAATCGGCGCGGGAGTTGTCGGTTCGGCTGTGGCACGTGAGTTATCACGCTATCAGTTAAACGCGGCAGTGCTGGAGAAGGAGCTGGATGTGGCATGCGGAAACAGCAGCCGCAACACCGGTATGCTCCACGCAGGATTTACCTACAAACCAGGCAGCTTAAAGGCAGAGTGTGCGGTGGAAGGAAACCAGGAGTTTGACCAGGTGGCTAAGGAGCTGGGTGTTCCATTCAAGCGGACCGGAAAGCTGGTTGTCGGCTTTACCGACCATGACCGCGAGAATATCTTAAAGTACAAAGCCATTGGCGAGCAGAACGGGGTCAAGGGCATGCGCATGATCGACAAGGACGAGATCAACCGCATCGATCCGAACGCAGGCGGTGAGTTTGCCATGTATGTGCCGTCTTCCGGTATCCTCGATCCGATGCAGTACACCATCGGTCTGGCTGAGAATGCATGCCAGAACGGTGTGAAATTCCATTTTGGACAGAAGGTAACCGGCATCACGAGAGATGAGGCAAAGGATGTCTGGGTAGTAACGACTGAGACCGACACCTTTGAGACGAAGTGGGTCATCAACTGCGCCGGTATGTACGCATCTGAGATCTCTGAGATGCTGGGTTACCCGAATTACCCGGTAAAGGGCTTTAAGGGTGAGTATTATGTGCTGGATAAAAAGGCAGGAAAGTTCCTTTCCATCCCGGTTTACCCGGCGCCGAATGACAAGGGCGGTTTCTCCACCCACGCAACCCCAACGGTTGACGGAAACGTGCTGGTAGGACCGGACTCCTATGTGACAGAAGGCCGCGAGGACTATGTGGTGACCAAGGAGCATATGGACGGACTGTTCCGTGACGGAAGCAAGATGTTCAAGCAGATGAAGCGCGAATACTTTATCCGCAATTTTGCCGGTATCCGCTGGAAACGTTACAATCCGGAGACTGGCGAGATCCTGGATTTCCTGTTAGAGTCCGATGATGCGCATCCGCATACCGTAAACCTGGTCGGCATTGAGTCTCCGGGTGTGACCTGCGCATTGCCGTTGGCAAGACGTGCAGTAGCACTGTTAGTTCAGAAGGAGCAGCCGCAGAAGAACGAAAGCTTTAACCCGGTACGTCCGGTGAAGAAGCGCTTCCACGAGATGAGCCATGAAGAGCAGCAGCAGGCCATCAAAGAAAATCCGCTGTACGGCGAGGTGGTATGCCGCTGCGAGACCGTGACCAAGGCCGAGATCCTGGATGCGATCCGCAATCCGTTGGGTGTCTGCACCGTGACCGGCATCAAGAACCGTACCCGCGCCACCATGGGACGCTGCCAGGGCGGCTACTGCGAGACCCGCATTACCGAGATGATCGAGCAGGAGAAGCATCTTGCGCCGGAAGAGGTACGCTATTCCAAACGTGATTCTTATATTTTCACAGGAAAGGTCAGGGACGTAAAATGAGAAATGTAGATGTAGTAATTATCGGCGGCGGCCCGGCTGGCCTTGCGGCAGCCCTGGAGCTTTGGAAAAAGGGTATTCATGATATTTTGATCTTAGAGCGGGAAAAGGGACTGGGCGGAATCCTGCGCCAGTGTATCCACGATGGTTTTGGTCTGACCCGTTTCGGCGAGACCTTGAGCGGACCGGAATATGCTTCCCGCTTTGCAAAGCAGGTGAAAGAGCTGGGCATTCCGTACATGACAGATACCACAGTCCTGGAGCTGACACCGGACAAGCAGGTGTTCGCGGCATCTCCGGAGGGACTTTTGGAGATCCAGGCGAAAGCTGTGATCCTGGCTATGGGCTGCAGAGAGCGCACCCGCGGCGCCATCAGCACACCGGGTACCCGTCCGGCTGGCGTGTATACAGCAGGTGTGGCACAGGCTTACATCAACTTAAAGAACCGCATGCCGGGTAAAAATGTCGTGATCCTCGGATCTGGCGATATCGGCATGATCATGGCGAGACGTATGACCCTGGAGGGAGCGAAGGTACTTGGCGTATTTGAGATCCAGCCTTATGCGAGCGGACTTCCGAGAAACATTGAGCAGTGCTTAAACGACTACAACATTCCGCTGCACTTAAGCCACTCCGTAACCGAGATCCGCGGTGTGGACCGTCTGGAGAGCGTTGTGATCTCCGAAGTAGATGACAAGCTGCAGCCGATTCCGGGAACCGAGAAGGAGTATCCGTGCGATACCCTGATCCTTTCTGTCGGACTGATCCCAGAGAACGAGCTGACCTGGATGGCTGGCGCGAAAGAAGACCTGGGCACCAAAGGCGCATCCGTTGACGAGAACTTCCAGACCACCGTTCCTGGTGTGTTTGCAGCAGGAAACGTGCTCCATGTGCATGACCTGGTAGATTTCGTTTCCATGGAGGCAGAGGAGCTGGCAGACGGAGCAGCCCGCTACATCAAAGAGGGTTCTCTTCCGGAGTGCGGACTTGCGATCACCGGAGATAACATGGTAGGTCAGTTAACCCCGGCCCGTTTCAGCGGAACCGGCAATGTGACCGTGTCCTTCCGTATGAGAAAACCGGTGAGAACCTGTACCGTAGAGCTGTGGCAGGGTGACCATCTGGTCAAACAGAAGAAGTTCCCGAAGGCACTTCCGGCTGAGATGATCCAGATCGCGTTGAAACCGGAAGAGCTGAACGAAAAGGATAACCTGGAGGTGAGAGTGGTATGTTAAGAACCTTTACCTGTATTATGTGTCCGCAGGGCTGCGAGATCACTGCGGAGGGAAATGAAGCACCCTATACCATTACCGGAAACAAGTGCAAGCGCGGTCATGAATATGTCGAGCAGGAGCTGGTAAACCCGATGCGAAACATCGCAACCTCCATTCTGGTAGAGGGCGGAGAGATGCCGCTTGCCAGTGTCCGATTAAGCGCACCGATCCCGAAAGCAAAGATCTTCGATGTCATGAACGAGATCCGCAAGGTAAAACGCACTGCGCCGGTTCATGAGGGCGAGGTTGTCATCGAGAATGTGCTGGGACTGGGCAGCAATGTGATCGTGACCAGGACTGTGGAAGCGGAGAAATAACAAGATCGCACAGTAAGTCAAAGGGGCGAAAGTTTCCACAGCCGCCATGCATGGCGGCTGCGGGAACTTTCGCCCC
>OGWS01000350.1_pt1 | contig 49630 bp, 40 predicted proteins | sample 1576111 | NCBI WGS metagenome assembly OGWS01 (sample SAMEA3541534, study PRJEB24748) | human gut metagenome | biome: human gut; feature: human-associated habitat; material: faeces | place: China | collected 2012
GTAACGCAGATGAGATCAAGAACGAGGTTATGGCTGATCATATCCACTTAGGTGAGATGAAGGGCTTCACTAAGGAATGGAATATCAACGGCGAGACTGTTATGTTAGGTGTGGAAAAACTGTAATGAGACTGTAATAGCGAGGTAAAAACTGGTTTTATATCCGTATTTAAGTTGAAATGGACCAGAAAAAATGGTAATATGAGGGGCAGGACAGAATTGTTACCTGTCCCTTGTGCTTTTTTAGATTTGAATGTGCTTTTGGTGAAGGATGTATGCCTCCGGGTTTTAGTACACCTGCATAAGAGGGAGCACATTGGAAAATGAGGAGGAAGGCTATGAAAAATACAGGCTTTGACAAGGCTTTGTTCAAAAATGCAGTAATTTTTAATGTAAAAAACATGTTCCGCCGTACCATCGACGAAGCAACCCCTCAGCAGATCTTCCAGGCTGTGGCTTATACAGTAAAGGACGATATCATTGACCAGTGGATAACAACCCACAAGGAATATGAGAAAAAAGATGTAAAGACCCTTTATTATCTGTCTATGGAGTTTTTAATGGGTCGTGCCCTTGGAAACAATATGATCAATCTCCGTGAATATAAGGAGATCGCAGAAGCATTAGACGAAATGGGCTTTGACTTAAATGCTATCGAAGACCAGGAACCGGATGCAGCATTAGGAAATGGTGGTTTAGGACGTTTAGCAGCATGCTTCCTTGACTCTTTAGCAACCTTGGGCTATCCGGCATATGGCTGCGGTATCCGTTACCGTTATGGTATGTTTAAACAGAAGATCGAAGATGGTTATCAGGTAGAAGTTCCGGATAACTGGCTGGAAAATGGCAATCCATTTGAGATCCGTCGTCCGGAGTATGCAGTAGAAGTAAAATTCGGCGGCTATGTACGTATTGAAGACCGCAATGGTATGAGTCATTTCGTACAGGAAGGTTATCAGTCTGTAAAAGCTGTTCCATATGACCTGCCAGTTGTAGGCTATGGCAACCACATTGTAAATACACTTCGTATCTGGGATGCAGAACCGGTAAGCACCTTTAACCTGGATTCCTTTGACCGCGGTGATTACCAGAAGGCAGTTGAACAGGAAAATCTGGCTAAAAATATTGTTGAAGTTCTTTATCCAAACGATAACCATTATGCAGGTAAAGAACTGCGTTTAAAACAGCAGTATTTCTTTATTTCTGCCAGCGTCCAGAGAGCTGTTCAGAAATTTAAAGAAAAACACGATGATATCCATCAGTTCCCGGAGAAGGTGGTATTCCAGTTAAATGATACACATCCAACTGTAGCAATCCCTGAGTTAATGCGTATCCTTTTAGACGATGAAGGCCTTACCTGGGAAGAGGCATGGGATATTACTACCAGAACCTGTGCATACACCAATCATACTATTATGTCTGAGGCACTGGAGAAGTGGCCGGTAGACTTGTTCTCCCGTCTGCTCCCACGTATTTATCAGATCGTAGAAGAAATCAACCGCCGTTTTGTAAATGAGATCCAGCAGAGATATCCTGGCGATCAGGACAAGATCGCAAAAATGGCAGTTGTATACAACGGTCAGGTTAGAATGGCTTACATGGCGATCGTAGCAGGCTTCTCAGTAAACGGCGTTGCAAGACTGCATACAGAGATCTTAAAGCATGAGGAGTTAAAAGACTTCTATGAGATGATGCCTGAGAAATTCAACAATAAGACTAATGGTATTACCCAGAGACGTTTCTTGCTTCACGGCAATCCGTTATTAGCTGACTGGGTAACAGATAAGATCGGTGATGACTGGATCACAAATCTGCCTCATATTAAAGAACTGGCAGCATTTGCAGATGATAAGGAATGCCAGAAGGAATTCCTGGATATCAAATATAAGAATAAAGTCCGTCTGGCTAAGTACATCAAGGAGCATAACGGCATTGACGTTGATCCAAACTCAATTTTCGATGTGCAGGTAAAGAGACTTCATGAGTATAAGCGTCAGCTGATGAACATTCTTCATGTTATGTATCTTTATAACCAGTTAAAGGATGATCCAAACATGGATATGGTTCCAAGAACCTTTATCTTCGGTGCAAAGGCAGCAGCAGGCTACCGCCGCGCAAAACTGACGATTAAGCTGATCAATTCAGTAGCAGATGTGATCAACAATGATAAGTCCATTGGCGGTAAGATCAAGGTGGTATTTATTGAAGATTACCGGGTATCCAACGCAGAGATCATCTTTGCGGCAGCGGATGTGAGCGAGCAGATCTCCACAGCCAGCAAAGAGGCTTCCGGTACCGGTAACATGAAATTTATGTTAAACGGTGCTCTTACATTAGGAACTATGGATGGTGCAAACGTCGAGATCGTAGAAGAAGTTGGACAGGAAAATGCCTTTATCTTTGGTCTTTCTGCAGACGAAGTTATCAATTATGAGAATAACGGCGGCTATAATCCAATGGATATCTTCAACAATGATCCTCAGATCCGCAGAGTGCTGATGCAGCTGACCAATGGATATTATTCACCAAAGGATCCGCAGATGTTTAAGGAAATCTATGATTCTCTGTTAAATAACTTTGGCGGCAGCCGTCCGGATACTTACTTTATCCTGAAAGACTTCCGTTCTTATGCAGAGGCTCATGAGAAGATCGACGAGGCTTACAGAGACAGACAGTGGTGGGCAAAAGCAGCTCTTATTAATGTTTCCCATAGCGGTAAGTTTACATCTGATCGTACCATTGAAGAGTATGTAAGAGATATCTGGCATCTGAAAAAGGTGACATTAGAGCAGTAAAATTGGTTCATGCAAGTGCATGAATGATAATGAAAACTGTGATTTAGGGGGTGTTGCAGAAGCTTGTGTTTTTGCGGCATCCCTGTTTTTTCATTTAGGATTATGCCACCCTCAGGTGACATGTCAGTTTATTTACACCAAAGAGAGGAACCAATAATATGAAGATAAGAGATATACTGGCAGAGGGAAGACCAACACTTTCATTTGAAGTGTTCCCACCAAAGACAGCAGATGCGTATGAATCCGTAGAGAAGGCAGCTTCTAAGATCGCTGAGTTAAAGCCGGATTTTATGAGTGTTACTTACGGTGCCGGAGGCGGAACCAGTGAGTATACAGTAAAGATCGCATCTACTATTAAAGAAGAGTATGGTGTAACACCATTGGCACATCTTACCTGTGTTTCTTCAACAAGAGAGAAAGTACATCATGTATTGGAGGAATTAAAGGCGCATAAGATCGAAAATGTTCTGGCGCTAAGGGGGGATATCCCGCAGGATGGGAAAACACCGGAAGTTTATCACTATGCTTCTGAACTGATCAGTGAGATCAAAGAAGCAGGAGATTTCTGCATTGGTGCAGCCTGCTATCCGGAAGGACATCCGGAATCTTCTAATAAATCTGTGGATATGGACTATTTAAAGCAGAAGGTGGACGCCGGCTGTGATTTTGTCACTACCCAGATGTTTTTTGACAACAGTCTTCTTTACAGCTATTTATACCGCATCCGCGAGAAGGGCATCACCATTCCTGCGATCGCAGGTATCATGCCTGTTACCAGCGGAAGTCAGTTAAAGCGTATTGCACAGATGTCAGGAAGCTATATGCCGGCACGTTTCTTATCATTAGTAGATAAATATGGAGATAACCCGGCAGCTATGAAGCAGGCTGGTATTGCTTATGCTACAGACCAGATCATAGATCTTCTGGCAAATGGCATTAAGGGAATCCACGTATATACCATGAATAAGCCAGATGTGGCTGCACAGATCCAGAGCAATATTTCAGAGTTATTGAAGTAACGTAATGAGTCCAAAAGAAATCTTCGAATGCGTCACAGGCGCATTCTCGATATGCATGGCAAAACAAGCGGCTGCGTAGCAGACATTTGTTGCCATGCATATCGAGGAGGCGCCAGTGACGCGTCCGCTGATTTTTCTTGGACCATTAACGAAGGTCCAGCCTGCGAATGCAGGCAGTAGAGCACGTAAGTGCGAGGACCTGAGTCTGGCATTTGGTTTGACAGCAGGAGGATATACAGGAAATGGAACTGGCAGATATTAACAGAAGAGAGATTCTGCGTTATCTGGGCTATAAAAACCAGGAAGCAGACGAACATATAAACAGGATCGTGGAAGACTGCCTGGAGCTTTTGTGGAAAAATGTTTCGCCTAAATACCGGGTACGGGAATTTTCACTTACTCTTGGAGAAGATAACATGATCGACGGGGAGGTTTTTCAGACAAAAAGCAAGAACCTTTCTGTTAATTTAAAAGATTGTGAAAAAATACTGGTTTTTGCTGCTACCCTGGGAGTGGGAGCGGATTACCTGATCCAGAAGTACAACCGCCTGGAAATGAGCAGGGCAGTGATCTTACAGGCAGCTTCCGCTGCTATGATCGAGGAATATTGTGACCAGGTATGTGAAGGCCTGAAAAGAGAATACGAAGAAAAGGGCCTTTACCTGCGTCCAAGGTTCAGTCCCGGATATGGGGATTTTTCTCTAAACTGCCAGAGGAATGTTTTAAATGCCCTGGATGCAGGAAAGCACCTGGGGATCAAACTGACAGACAGTTTTCTGATGATGCCTTCCAAATCCGTGACAGCAGTGATCGGAGTGAGCAAAAAGCCCCACCGCTGTGATGTGAAGGGCTGTGAAGCATGTGGCAAGACAGACTGCCTTTACAGACGATGATCGATGAAAAATAAAAGAGGTTCACATATGAATGTTTTAGATGCAATGAAAGAACACCGCCTGTTTTGTGACGGCGGTATGGGAAGCCTGCTTCAGGCGGCAGGCCTTGCAGCTGGAGAATTGCCGGAACGCTGGAATCTTTCCCACCCGGAAGTGATCACAAATGTACACAGAAAATATCTGGCAGCAGGTGCAGATATTATGACTACGAATACCTTTGGCGCTAACCGGTTAAAATTTGACAAGGATGGGGAGCTAAAGGCCATTGTAGAGGCGGCTGTTGCCAATGCAAGAAAAGCAGCAGATGAGGCTGGCAGAGGCTATGTAGCCCTGGATCTGGGCCCTACAGGAAAGCTTTTAAAGCCACTGGGGGATCTGCCTTTTGAGGCAGCAGTATCTTTGTATAAAGAAGTAGTTTCTATTGGTGTGGCAGCAGGCGCTGATCTTGTACTTATCGAGACCATGAGTGACAGCTATGAGTTAAAAGCAGCTGTTTTAGCTGCAAAAGAGGCGGGCATTGATCCAAAAACAGGAGAAAGACTGCCTATTTTTGCTACGGTCATTTATGATGAAAAGGGAAAACTTCTTACAGGCGGTAATGTAGAGTCTACAGTGGCACTGTTAGAAGGTCTTGGCGTAGATGTACTGGGGATCAACTGCGGCCTTGGCCCGGAGCAGATGAAAGATATTCTGGCAGATATCCTGAAAGTTTCCTCTACACCGGTACTGGTAAACCCAAATGCAGGACTTCCAAGAAGTGAAAATGGAAAAACGGTTTATGACGTAGATCCAGAAGATTTTGCTGCTGTTATGGAAGAAATTGTAAAAATGGGTGCTGTGGTAACCGGCGGCTGCTGCGGTACTACCCCAGATCATATCCGGGCAATGGTAGAACTGACAAAGGATATTCCGGTACAGCTGCCACAAAAGAAGCACCGTACTGTTATTTCTTCTTATTCCCAGGCTGTTGTATTTGATAAAAAGACCATTATTATTGGAGAACGTATTAATCCTACAGGAAAATCCAAGTTTAAACAGGCTCTGCGTGATCATGATCTGGAATACATCCTTCGTGAAGGCGTGACCCAGCAGGATAATGGTGCAGATGTCCTTGATGTTAACGTAGGTCTTCCGGAGATTGATGAGCCTTCTATGATGGAAGATGTAGTAAAAGAACTGCAGGCAGTGATCGACCTGCCATTACAGTTAGATACTTCCAGTGCAGAGGCAATGGAGCGGGGGCTTCGTGTATACAATGGAAAACCGCTGATCAACTCCGTTAATGGTAAAAAAGAGGTTATGGAGCAGATCTTCCCGCTGGTTGCAAAATACGGTGGAGTAGTTGTAGGACTTTGTCTGGATGAAGACGGTATCCCTGAAACTGCACAGGGAAGAATTGCAGTAGGTAAGAAGATCATTGATACAGCTGCCACTTACGGAATTGGGCCGGAAGATATTATTTTAGACGGTCTTTGCATGACTGTAAGTTCTGACAGCCAGGGAGCTATTGTTACTCTTGAAACCCTTAGAAAGATCAGGGACGAACTGGGCGGAAAGTCTGTTTTAGGTGTATCCAATATTTCCTTTGGACTTCCCCAGAGAGAGATCATCAACGGCGCTTTCTTTACCATGGCAATGGAAAGCGGTTTAAGTGCTGCTATTATCAACCCCAATTCTGAGGCTATGATGCGGGCTTATTATAGCTTTAATGCATTGATGAACCTGGATCCCCAGTGCAGTGAATATATCAGCATTTACAGTGGTCAGACGGCAGGTCTGGGACAGACTATTGGAAAAGGCGGAAATGGTGCCGGAGGTTCTGGAACAGCCGGAAATGGCGGGGCAGGTGCCGGAAGCCTGGGAAATGCCATTGAAAGAGGCTTAAAAGAAGTGGCAGTAGAAAGTGTGACTGCTCTTTTAAAAGAGAAAGAAGCACTGGATGTGATCAACGAAGAGATCATTCCGGCACTGGACCATGTAGGAAAAGGCTTTGAAAAAGGGACTGTTTTCCTTCCTCAGCTGTTAATGAGCGCAGAAGCGGCTAAAGCAGCTTTTGAAGTGATCAAAAATGCCATGGCAGGAAGCGGGGAAACCCAGGAAAAGAAGGGAACCATTATTCTTGCAACTGTTAAGGGTGATATCCATGACATTGGAAAGAACATTGTAAAAGTTCTTCTGGAAAACTACAGCTACGATGTGATCGATCTTGGAAAAGATGTTCCACCGGAAACTGTAGTAGAAGAAGCTGTAAGTCGTCATGCACCATTAGTAGGTTTAAGTGCCTTGATGACCACAACTGTTCCAAGTATGGAAGAAACCATTAAGCAGCTGCGTGAAAGCGCACCATGGGTAAAAGTTATGGTTGGCGGGGCAGTACTGACCCAGGAATATGCAGATACCATTGGTGCAGATGCTTATTGCAAAGATGCCATGGCATCTGTACACTATGCGGAGACTATCTTCTAACCAGCGCCAAACTACCATTTATTACCAGGTGATTTTCCAGAAAAATGTGATAATATAGTTTTGTAACAAAAACGCAACAAAATTGTAACAAAATGAAAGCGAGGACAAAATTATGTTATCAGTATCCACAATGGCACTTGCAGCAATGCTCGGCTCCGCATGCGTACCAAACGCAAATCAGGCATGCAATGTAAATACCTGTACATACGATCAGGCAAACTGCATCCAGGCAGAGTGTGCAGCCAATGGCGGACAGGACTTAAACTGCCTGTTAAATGGCCTTGGCGCATGCCTTCCAAATGGCTGCCAGGATGGAAATGTAAGACCAGCTGGCGGATTTGGTCAGGGAAGCTGCAGAAGATAAGCACATTGGATCCTATAATACGTAATGTTACAAAAGAAGAATAGATAAAAAATATAAGAAACATAGGAAAAGGCCGTCTGCTGAAAATAAAGAGCAGGCGGTCTTTTCGTTTTATAGCAGTTTTTTTGTCTGTGGTTCACTGATAAAGATTTTCCCCTTATTCAAATAAATCATATTTTCTTTTGCCAGTTCCTGTACTGTCCGGTTTACTGTACGTACTGAGCAGCCAAGGTGTGCGGCAATCTCCGGTCTGGTGAAGGGGATGCGGATGGGGTAGACAGATCTGGTTTTTGTATTACCAGTTCCATTTTCGTTATGCATGCTGTCATTTACAGCCTGTGTTACCTGTTCTCTCAGAAAGACCAGCATGCGGGTGCGGTTGTCGGCAAAAAGGTTCTGGCGCTGGAACTGGGACTGGACTACTAACTGGGAGATGATCATGCGGCTTCTGAGGAAAAGGGCATGGGGATCTTTTCGCAGCCAGGTCATATATTCTATGGCAGGGATCACCAGGCAGAGGGAATCTTCCAGTGTAGCAAGTGTTACCAGACGGGGCTGTTTTTCAGTGAAAAATTCGTAATCACCAACTATGTCTAGAGCACGTATCTCCGTAAAATGATAAGGTATATTTGCCACATGTTCTTCAACTGCTTCCAGACGGCCTTTTAAAAGGATGTACACATGGACGCAGCTGTCCCCGGCAGCTACCAGGCGGCTGTCTTTTTTATAAGAGCGCAGCATCAGCACCGTCTGTATATAAGGCGGTGCAAATTTAAAGAAATTTTCTAAAAAGCTTTTTTGTTTTAAGGTAAATGGATAATTAAATTTATTGATATTCAACAAAACTGCCACATGTCCTTTTTTTAATTATGATATCATTTTATAATATAAGTGTCAAAAGGTCTTTTTATAGAGGAATATAAAAAGACTCCGGGAGTACATAAAATAAAAAAAGGAGGAGTTTATTATGGGAACACCACACAATCAGGCGGAAAAAGGTGAGATTGCAAAAAAGGTATTGATGCCGGGGGATCCTCTTCGTGCTAAATTCATTGCAGAGAAATTCCTTACAGATGCGAAGCTGGTCAATGAAGTCCGCGGGGCATATGCGTATACAGGTACTTATAAAGGGGAAAAAGTAACTGTTATGGCAAGCGGAATGGGAATGCCATCTATAGGAATTTATTCCTATGAGTTGTTTTCTGTTTATGATGTAGACCAGATCATCCGTATTGGTTCTGCAGGCGCTTATGTACCGGAATTGAATTTAGGCGATGTAGTGCTGGAAGAAAGTGCATGGAGTGAGTCTACTTTTGCGCATACCCAGAACGGCTACGATAAAGACACAATCTATCCAGATCCTGAATTAAATGCCCATATTTTAGAGGCTGCAAAGCGCAATAACATTACTGTAAAGCTTGTAAAAGTACATTCCAGTGATGTATTTTACACAGAGCCAAATGTAGACGGTTACAAAGAGATCAGCGCAAAACATGGTTGTGCCTGTGTGGAAATGGAAAGCTTTGCTCTGCTCCACAATGCAAATGTGCTTCATAAAAAAGCAACCTGTATGCTGACTATTTCTGATTCCATGCCAAAGAAAGAGCATGCCACAGCAGCAGAACGCCAGACTTCCTTTACAGATATGATGACCGTCGCTTTAGAGGCTTGTCTGGATTAAGATTTTGACGTATAAAATCCTGTAATATTTCATAAAATCCCCATAGGAGTAAGATATGCTCTGACAATTTAAAAATGTTGGGGCAAAAGGGGATCATATAAAATGGAAAAAACTGGAAATAAAGAAAAAATTAAAGAATCTGAAAATGGAAAAATTCTGATCAAAGGTCTTGTGATCGGTTCAACCATGACCTTGCCGGGAGTCAGCGGCGGTTCCATGGCTATGGTTCTGGGGATTTATGACCGTCTTTTAAAACATGTTAGTGAAATAACAAAATATCCAAAAGAAAGTCTCACATTTCTGCTCTGGTTTGCAGCCGGAGCAGGAAGCGGGGCTTTTTTGTTTTCCAGAGGAATCAGCTGGCTTTTAACTACAAGAGCTGAGGGCGTTTTGCGTTTTTTCTTTCTGGGAGCGGTAGCAGGTGGAATTCCCATGATCTTAAAAAGTGCCAGTGTAAGGCGTATCAGGGGGAGAGAACTGATATGTATCCTTACAGGAATCTTTACAGCCCTTCTTATTGCTCTGATCCCTCAGGGGATGTTTGCCCCTGAAGCGGAAAATGCCCCTTTAAATATGCTTTTTCAGTTTGCAGGCGGCTTTATCATAGCAGTCGCTTTAGTCCTTCCGGGCATTAGCGCTTCCCAGATGTTATATATGCTGGGAATTTACGAAAGCACATTAAAAGCAGTCGGCAGACTGGCTTTTTTTGCACTTTTTCCCTTAGCTGCTGGCGGGATTCTTGGAACGTTTCTCACAGCCCGTATACTGGAACAGCTGATCAAAAAGCACAGGGAAGCCACATTTTTAATAATATTAGGCTTTATGCTGGCATCATTGCGGTCACTGCTGCCAGGCCGTTTAATACAGGAAAACCTACTGTTTTGCGGCATAGCGCTGGTAGCAGGTTTTGTAAGTCTTTATTTTTTGTCAGCAAAGTGAGCAGTTGAAAAATTGAAAGATATTTTTGCAATAATACGGAAAAAGAGTTGCAACATTCTGGATAAATGGTAAAATAAAAGTAAATTTTCGGGGATAAGTTAACAGCATTAATTTGTAATACAGGAGAAGGAGGGAAATACGTGGAGACTATAAAATCTCTCACAAAGGAGGTGGCAGCAGCCACTGGAAGCAAAAAAGCACAGCTGGTGCTGAAAAATGCACGTATCGTCAATGTATTTACCCAGTCAGTGGAAGAAGGGGATATTGCAATTGAAGAAGGGCGTATTGTGGGGATCGGAACCTATGACGGGGTGATGGAGTCAGACCTGAAAGGGGCTTATGTCTGCCCGGGCTTTTTAGATGGTCATATCCACATAGAAAGTTCTATGACTTCCCCCGGGGAATTTGAACGGGCTGTAGTACCACATGGCACTACGGCTGTGATCACAGATCCCCATGAGATCACAAATGTGGCAGGAGAAGCGGGGATCCGGTTTATGATGCAGTCGGCAAAGAAGCTGAATCTGGATGTATATTTTATGCTTCCTTCCTGTGTGCCGGCCACAGATCTGGATGAATCCGGGGCAGAGCTTCTGGCAGCAGATCTGGAACCATTTTACATAGAAGAAAAGGTTCTGGGACTGGCAGAGGTAATGAATGCTTACGGCGTGACCCATGGGGATAAAGATTGCCTGGAAAAACTGATACAGGCACGTTCTTTAAGGAAAGCCATTGATGGCCATGCACCGTCTCTTTCCGGGAAAGAGTTAAATGCCTATGTGACTGCCGGGATCCGCTCTGACCATGAATGCTCTGATTTTGAAGAAGCAAGGGAGAAGTTTGCCAGAGGCCAGTGGATCATGATCCGTCAGGGAACAGCGGCAAAGAATCTAAAAGGCCTTATAGGAATGTTTGAAGATCCTTATTATCAGCGGTGCCTTCTGGTCACAGATGATAAGCATCCGGGAGATCTGATCCGTATCGGTCATATTGATGCCATTATAAGAGAAGCTGTTTCCATGGGCGCTGATCCCATCCGGGCGATCCGCATGGGCACTTTAAATACCGCTATGTATTTTGGACTTTCAGATATGGGGGCAGTAGCACCGGGATATCTGGCTGATCTGGCTGTTTTTGATAATCTGAAGGATTTTCATGTAAAACAGGTATACAAAGGCGGAAAACTGGTGGCAGAAAACGGAAAAATGCTCCACCAGAAAGAAAAAACCACAGACTGGTCTGATGAGATTAAAGAACGTGTATTCCATTCCTTCCACAGAGGTCCTATTACAGTGGAAGAACTGCAGTTAAAAGAAAACATAGGAACCCATCAACGGGTCATTGATATGGTAGCCCATGAACTGATCACAAAAGAGCGGATCGAAGAGTGGAAAGAACTGCCAGGTGTTGCTCCCGGCGTAGATATAAGCCGCGACATTGTAAAACTGGCTGCCATTGAACGGCATAAAAATACCAGTCATGTGGGACTGGGCTTTTTAGGAAAATATGGCTTAAAGAGAGGAGCCGTAGCCACCAGCATCGGCCATGATTCCCACAATCTTGTCATCGCCGGAGTTACTGACGAAGACATAGTCATTGCCGGCAACCGTGTGATCGAAAATGGAGGGGGACTTGCCATTGCCCTTGATGGAAAAGTATTAGCAGACCTGCCTTTGCCTATTGGCGGACTTATGGCAGATGAACCGGTAGAAGTGGTAGATGAAAAGCTGGAGCATATGAAAAAGATTTCTACGGAACTGGGCATTTCAAAAGATATCGATGCTTTCATGACACTGGCATTTATCAGTCTTCCGGTGATCCCTAAACTGAGGCTGAATACATATGGAATTGTGGATGTGGAGAAGCATCAGGTGGTAAAAGCCAGGTTTGAGTGAGAATAACAATTTAAAAACAGTTTAAATTGATCAAAAAATCAATCGTAAATTTTTGCGATTGATTTTTTTGTGCTTCTTCAGATGATGATAAGGAGGATGCCTTTTTTGTTTATTTCTGTTATACTTGGTATAGTTATTTCGAAAACGATGTACTAGTATAATCCACGATAATTACCGATCCATTACACGCAGGATAAATTTTCATGTGCAAGGAAGCTGAATGAGGCGATGCCGGTAGCATCGTCGATTGAAGCTGACGCGGCAGATGGAAAATTAGACAAGTGAAAGGGGCGGATAATTATTGTGGATTATACTAGGCATTAAGCTAAGAATATATGAGAGAATAAAAGGGGATATTGGATCATGTATAAAGTGTTGATCGTAGATGATGAGATCATGATACGCCGTGGATTAAGCAAGATCATTCACTGGGAAGAAATAGGATTTGAAATGGCGGGGGCAGTTGGAAATGCGATGGAAGCGCTGGAACTGATCAAAAAGACACCAGTTGATGTCCTTTTAACAGACATCAGCATGCCGGAGATGACAGGACTGGAACTGATCCATCAGGCAAGAAAGATATTGCCGGGGTTAAAGACAGTGGTGATCAGCGGGTACAGCGAGTTTGATTATGCCAGGGAAGCCATTGAACTGAAAGTGGAAAATTATATCTTAAAGCCCCTGGATCCTAAAAAGATCACAGAAACTTTTCAGAAGATCTGCAAAGAGCTGGATCAGGAACAGCGCAGGGAGCGCAGGGAACAGTACCTTCAGTCAGAGTATGAGGTAAGGAGAGGTGCAGACCCGGAAAAGAAAGGCTGTGATGATGAGTGGCAGACTAAAATGATACAGGTTCTGGAAGAAGGACGGTATAAAGAATTGGATGGATTTGTAGATCAGTGGTTTTTACAGATGGAAAAAATGGACAGCAGGCAGATAAGGGAATACTGCTATAAATCCCTGCGCAAAGCAGTCATGTATTTTCATATGGATACACCGCCATTATTTAAGATTTATCAGTTATCAGATCAAGACCAGGAAAAATTTTCAAAGATATTAAAAGAAGACATGCAGATGCTGGCGTCTTGCCTGAAAGATAATTCAGAGTCATTTACTATTTTGATCAGCAGCAAGGCGAAAAATTATATTGATGTAAATTACAGCAAAAAAGATCTGTCTTTACGGGAGATTGCTGATAAGCTGAATGTAAGCTATGGTTATCTGTCCACGGCATTTACAAAGACATATGGAGAGAACTTTAAATCCTATCTTGTATCTGTGCGTATGGAAAAAGCCAGGGAATTTTTAATGGAACGGAAATATAAAATTTATGAGATCGCTGATAAGACCGGCTATACCAGTTCCCGTTATTTTACAGATGCCTTTAAAAAACGGTTCGGGATTTCGCCGGGAGATTATATCCTTCGGTTAAACGGGGAAAGCGAGGTATGATATGAAGCGGGCAATGACATTAAAAACACGTTTTATCCTTACATCTTACTGCTCAATTGTGATTTCCGTTTTTTTGATCTGCATTGTAAGCTATGTTCTTCTGGGAAATCTGTCCCGGAAATTTGCTATACAGGCCAATCAGGAAGCTGTCCGGCAGAAAAATGAAGATATCAGTGGGAGAGTAAATGGTATTGAGGTAACAATACGGGATATTATTTATAATTCAGAGCTTCAGAAGCTTTTAAATGAGCGTAATATGGAAGAAGGACAGGAAAGTAAAGATGTTTATGGAATGCGCATGGCTGTAAACAGCAGTATTGCCCGCGCTTCCAGTTCTTTATATATGATCGATAATATTGCTGTTTTTGCAAAAGATGGAAGTATGATCGGAAGCCTGTATGAGTTTAATACACTTAAAAAGTCTGCAGAATATAGCTGGTTTGAAAAAATGGACCGTTCAAAAGGAGAAACTGTGTGGCTTAGTGATACGATCCATAAATCCAGGGATAATTACGGCTACCATATGACCATTTCAGCGGTAAAAAAGATCCGTTCAATATCCAGTATGGATGGTTCACGTATGGGCGAAGAATTAGGCTGTGTTTATTTTACGGTGAACCTGGATGGATTACTGAATTTTGAACAGGAATATACAGGCAGTGAAGACAGGAAAATGATGGTTGTCAATGAACGTTACCAGATCATAGGGGGAACGGACGATAAGAAAAACGGGACGACTTTTAAAACACGGTTTTTGAAAAATCCTGTGAATAATATGTATATTATAAATGATGATCAAAAAGAATTATTTACATATGGAAAATTATCACAGAATATGAACTGGTATATTATCTGCATGGTTCCGGAGCAGTCGATCTTAAGGAATTTTTACATGTCCATTCTGATCTGTGCCGTGATATCTGTCCTTTTACTGATCGGTTTTCTTCTGGTTTCCCTGCGTAATGCAGAATCCATCAGCCGCCCGGTACGCCTTTTGGAGAAAAAATGTGAGCTGGTAGCAAAAGGCCGCTTTGATATAAGAAATGAAAACAGCGGTATCCTGGAAATAGACCGGTTATTTACCCGGTTTAAGGATATGGCAGAACAGCTGGATAATCTGATCCATAAGGTATATGAAGCGAAGATCAAAGAACAGAGTCTGATCGCTGAATCACGACAGGCACAGATGCAGGCACTCCAGATGCAGATCAACCCCCATTTTTTATACAACACCCTTGATTCTATCAATTGGATGGCATTGATGGCAGGAAATGAAGAGGTTTCTGAAATGATATTGGCTTTAGGCCAGCTGTTCCGCAGCAATATGAATACATCCGGTATTTATGCAAAGGTGAGCAATGCGGTTGAAAATGTAAGACTCTATATGTATTTGCAGCAGGTCCGTTTTGAAGAAGGACTGGAATATCAGATTGAAGTAGAGGATGATGTAAAGGATGCCATGATCTTAAAAAATCTGATCCAGCCATTAGTAGAAAATTCTATTAAGCATGGTATCGAACCCTGGAATATAAAAGGTTCTGTCCATATATCCATTAAAAGATCAGGAGACCTGATCAGTCTGGCAGTCCAGGATAACGGACATGGGATCGCAAAAGAGCAGCTGGATCATCTAAGGCAGCAGTGGAAAGATATTGATAAAGAAGAGGAAGAAGGTAATACAGGAAAGGGGAGCGTGGGACTTCGTAACATTATGCGCAGGCTGTGGCTGTGTTATGGAAGCAAGGCCTCTTTTGTTATAAGCAGCAGTAAAGAAAAAGGTACAAGTACACTTATAAATTTCCCATTAGAATATCAGATTGTTCAGATAAATGAAGATACAATGAAAAAATCTGACTAAAATGAAAACTTTTCACATTGTCCTTTTGTATAAAACTTGTAATAATATACACACGATGAACGTAAAGTGACAACATAAGTCACAAACAAGAAAATTTCAGGAGGACAATACGTATGAAAAAAACAGTTGCTTTTCTCATGTGCCTTTCAGCAGCAGGTCTGCTTGCAGGATGCGGAGCAAAAACCGAGGCTACTACAGCTGCAGCAGATACCACAGGAGCTGCTTCTACAGAAACCAAGGCAGAGGCAAAGGGTGATCCTGTAGTGATCAATTATTATGACTGGGATATCCCGGATCAGAAATTCATTGATGATTTCAATGCTGCAAATCCTGATATCCAGGTAGTAGCACACAGCATTCCTGCTAATGGTGAGCGTCTTACAAAGTTAGACATCCTGGCAATGAGCGGCGGCGATATGGACGTAATGCCTATTTCTGACGGTGATCAGTTTACCCGTTTTGAATCCGGTATGCTGGCTCCACTGGATGATTTTATTGCAAAAGACGGCGTAGATATGGACAAGTCTTTTGGAAAATATGCAATCTGGGGACAGTATGACGGTAAATATTACGGAATCCCATTCCGTGCAACACAGAGCGTTGTTTATTACAACAAAGACATGTTTGACAAGGCCGGAGTTGAGTATCCAAAGGATGACTGGACATTAGATGAATATATCGAAACAGCACGTAAAATGGCTGAATGGGGAAAAGATCAGGGAATCTACGGAACCTATACCCATACTTATGCAAATGAGTGGGCAACCATTGCAGCACAGAAGGGCCAGTGGTATACAGAAGACGGTAAATGTAACATTAAGGATCCAGCATGGCAGAAAGCACTGGAAACACGTAAGATGTTAGACGATGAAGGAATCCAGATGCCTTACGGACAGATCGTAGCAGCAAAGGCAGCTATCAACAGCTCCTTCTTAGGCGGAAAAGAAGCAATGGTAACAGCAGGAAGCTGGCTGGTAAGAGATATGAAGAACAAAGAAAAGTTCCCATTTGATTTCCAGGTAGGTGTTGCTTATATGCCAAGATTTGATGAATCTGTAGAAGGACTGCGCAGCAACTATTCATGTTCTGTACTGGGTATTCCTGAGAATTCAAAGCATAAAGAAGAAGCATGGCGCTTTATCCGTTACTATGTAGAAAATGCATCCAATTACATTGCAGCTTCAGGAAATCTTCCTACTTATCTGCCAGCATACAATGATGATATGGTAAATATCTACTGCGAAGGTTCAGGGCTTGATGTTTCCTATGCAAAGAAGTTCTTTGATCCGGCTGTACAGCTTACAACCAACAAGATCATTGGCAATAAGGGTGCTGAATATATGCAGATCGGCAAAGAAGAGATCGAACAGTATTTTAATGGTGAGAAATCCCTGGAAGATACTTTAGACAGTATTGAAAGCCGTGTAAACGAGGCACTTGGTAAATAAAGAAAGTCAGTTGCCAAATGTCTATACGCACTTGCGTGCAGCCACGTAGTTCGTATAGCCGCTTGGCAACGCTTTTATCTTAAATATTTAAAGAGAGGAAGCTGAAAACGGCTATGAAATCGAGACACAAGCTGAACAGGATGGAGTTGAGAGAGGAGAGAGCTGCTTACGGCTTCCTCTTTCTCAGCTTGATTGGAACAACTGTTTTTATTTTAGTACCGATCCTGATGTCCATGTTTTTGGGATTTACTGCCTGGAATCCGATGAAAGGACTGGCAGGTGTAGAATTTACAGGACTTGAAAATTTTCAAAACATATTAAAAGATGACAGAGTATTATCTGCAATACGCAATAACCTGATATATTCATTTTCTTATGTACCTTTGACCATTTCAATCGCTCTGGTCATGGCATCTCTTCTGAACAAATTTGTGTTCTGTAAGATACCGATCCGTATGATGACCTTTATGCCTTATATTTCTTCCCTGGTTTCCGTAGCAACTGTATGGATGGTGCTGCTGTATCCAGACAAAGGACCGGTAAACTCAATTTTAACCAATGTATTCCACATTGCAAACCCACCCCAGTGGTTTATCAGTTCAAAATGGGCACTTAAGGGTATTATCATGATGTCTGTATGGCATGATGTAGGTTATTACTGCATTATCCTTCTTGCAAACATGCAGGGACTTTCCGCAGAAGTTTACGAGTCTGCGGCAGTAGACGGAGCTAATAATATCCAGACATTTTTCCGGATAACCATTCCTATGATGGCATCCAGCATTTTCTTCTGTATCACACTGGCAACTATCAACTCTTTTAAGATCTTTGACCAGGTAAATATCATTACAGAGGGTGGACCGGGATTTTCTACTACGGTTCTGGTACAGGCCATTTACTATTATGCATTTAAGGAATATAAGATCGGTTATGCAGCAGCAGTAGCTATTGTGCTGTTTGTGATTATATTTATCTTTTCTACCGTGCTTCAGAAGCTGGAAGAAAAATTCACATACTAGGAGGCTGTATCATGGGATATCAGAGAAAACGTCTGGTAATACGTATCATTACCACGATCATTGTAGGGATATTTGCCCTTATGTTTATATTTCCATTTTTATGGATGCTTTCCACCTCCTTTAAGTATGAAATTGATGTAATGGAATTTCCGGTGCATCTGATCCCGCAAAGGTGGAATTTTCAAAATTATGTAACTGTATTTACAAAAAGTGACTTCCCTGGATATTACTTAAATTCTATAAAAGTAACTTTCATTACGATCATTGGAGAGCTGTGTATCACCACTATGGCAGCATATGCCTTTGCAAGATTAAAATTCAGGGGAAAGAAAATTTTATTTATGGTGTATCTGTCAACTATGATGGTACCGGGACAGGTTTTGCTGCTTCCAAAGTATATTTATTTTCAAAGCATGCACATTACCAATACCCATCTGGCATTGATCCTTCCAGGTCTGTTTTCAGTATTTGGGGTATTGTTAATGCGTCAGGTATTTATGCAGATCCCCTTTGAGTATACAGAGGCGGCTTATCTGGATGGAGCTTCCCATCCAGCAATTTTCTTAAAGCTGATTTTGCCTCTGGCAAAGCCAGGACTTATGACAGCACTGCTTCTGGCATTTAGCTGGAGCTGGAATGATTATATTAATCCGTTAGTATTCTTATCTAATGATAAGTTGTTTACACTTACAGTTGGTCTTCAGCGTTTTCAGGAAGATGCATCTACAAACTATGCACTGATCATGGCGGGAGCTACTGTTTCATTGATCCCACTGATCATTTTGTTCCTGTTTACACAGAAATATTTTATTGAAAGCTTTGCTTCAGCCGGAGTAAAGGGCTAAGAGAGGAGAATAGTCTATGGAAAAAGTACGTTTTGGTGTGATCGGTATTGGCAATATGGGAACCAGTCATTCTGGCTGGTTGGTTGGAAACCGGATCGAAGGGGCCGAGCTTACAGCTGTTTGCGATATTGATGAAAAAAGAAGAGAATGGGCAAAGGAAAATCTTCCCGGGACAGTAACTGTTTATGATGACTACAAAAAGCTTTTAGACAGTGGAAAAATAGATGCGGTGATCATTGCTGTGCCTCATTATTTACATCCGGAAATAGCGATTGAAGCATTAAAGAGAAATATTCATACAATGGTGGAGAAACCGGCGGGAGTTTATGTATCCCAGATCCGTAAGATGAATGAGGAAGCAGAAAAACACCCGGATGTTAAATTTGCCATGATGTTTAATCAGAGAACCAATCCTTTATATCAGAAGGTAAAAGAGATCCTGGATGCAGGAACCATTGGAAATCTGCGCCGTGTCAGCTGGATCATAACAAGCTGGTGGAGAACACAGAAATACTATGATTCCAGTGCATGGCGTGCTACCTGGGCCGGCGAAGGCGGTGGTGTTCTGGTAAACCAGGCGCCTCATCAGCTGGATCTTTTACAGTGGCTGTGTGGAATGCCATCTCTTATGGAAGCCCATTTAAAATATGGTTCTCACCGCAATATTACAGTAGAAGATGATGTAACTGCTTATTTTGAATATCCAAACGGTGCAACAGGTACTTTTATCACCTGTACTCATGATGCACTGGGAACAGACCGTCTGGAGATCCATGGAGATAACGGAAAAATCATTATTACAGACAGTAAGTCCGTTGTTGTTAAGAAAATGGATAAGCCAGAAGATGTATGGAATCATGAACTGGATTTCAGACAGATGCTGGCACTGGTGAAAGGCCAGACACAGCAGAAGCTGTATACAGAAGAAACTTTTGAATGCCCGGAAAACTGGGATCAGCAGCATATTGATGTTCTTATTAACTTTACTAATGCAATTGCAAAGGGAGAACAGCTGATCGCTCCGGGAGCAGAAGGAATCAAGGCAGTTGAGATTGCCAATTCTATGTTTTTATCTGACTGGTTAGGCCATTCAGTGACTCTTCCTGTGGATGATGATCTTTTCTATGAAAAACTTCAGGAAAAGGTGAAGGAGGAGAAAGAAAACAAATGAGAACAGTGATCATTGGCCTGGGAACCGTATCAAGGACCCATAGAAAAGCTTTGGCTTTAATGGATGACGTAGAGCTGGTCGCAGTAGCAGATGTAAAACCAGAGAAAAAAGAAGAACTGCCGGAAGGTGTCCATTTCTACGAAGATTATAAAGAAATGCTGGACAAAGAAAAGCCGGATGCAGCTCATATCTGCCTTCCACATTATCTTCATCTGGAAGCAGCTACAGAGTGTGCAAAGAGAGGGATAAATATTCTTTGTGAAAAGCCAAGCAATATGAATGGAGAGCAGCTTCGCCAGATGCAGAAACTGGAAGACCAGTATCATGTTAAACTGGCTATCTGTTTCCAGAACCGTTTAAATCCTACTTTTGTAAAGCTGCAGGAAATGATCGGTTCAGGTGAATATGGAAAGCTTTTAGGGATCAAAGCTGTGGCAATCTGGTCCCGTGATATGAACTATTATCAGGCATCTCCGTGGAGAGCAAGTATGGCACAGGCCGGCGGCGGATGCATGATCAATCAGGCGATCCATACCCTGGATCAGATGCAGCTTCTTGGAGGACCGATCAAAAATATTACAGGTCAGATCTCCAATCTGCTTCACCATGAGATCGAAGTAGAAGATACAGCAGTTGCCCATATTGAATTTGAAAATGGTGTTGCGGGTACATTTTTCGGAACCGTTACTTATGTAAAGAATTCAAGTATCGAACTTCAGGCAGTTTGCGAAAAAGGCAGCTTTACAATCAAGGATTATGGTCTGTGGTATGGGCCAAAGGAAAATGAGAATGAAAAAACACTGCTCATTAAAGATAAACGTCTCCCAGGAGAGAAAACCTATTACGGAAGCGGTCATGTAGACCTGATCCGCCGGTTTTATGATATGCTGGAAGGAAAAACAGACCAGTATTTCAGTGTAAAGGATGATAAAGTAATTCTTTTAATAGAAGGAATCCGTAAGTCCTCTCTTGAGAGCAGGATCGTAGAATGGAAGGAGCTTGATAAAAATGAGTGAAGCAAAAAAAGGATCACCAAAGATCGCGTTAAACATGTCTATGGTCAAGACCATTATGTGGGATAAGGGACCGGATTATACCTTTGAGAGAGTGAAAGCAGCAGGACTTTCTTATTTTGAACTGTCACAGGTAGATATGACAGATGAATATATCGATCAGGTTCTGGAAGCATCTGCAAAACATGGTGTGACTGTAATGTCTACCAGTTTAAACTATAAGCCTTTATTTGGACCAAATGCCAAGGGCTTTGACGTTGAGAAAGATATGGACCGTATTATTGCAGCCAATAAACGTTTGGGAGTTACATATGTAAGAGACTCACTGATCCCATCTATCTGTATCCATAATGAAGAGGGATATTACAAGGCTGCAGAGGATTTAAACCGCTATGGAAAGATCCTAAAGGAAAATGGACTGAAGCTGTATTATCACAACCATCATTTTGAATTTGAAAAATATCATGGAAAAACAGGTTTTGAACTGCTGGTAGAAAATACAGATCCGGAACTGGTTGGCTTTGAAATCGATGTACACTGGATCCAGAGAGCAGGACAGGATCCTGTAAAATGGATCAAACGTTTAGCTGGCAGAGAAGATATGGTACATCTGAAAGATTACCGTATTTGTTTCCCAGATGGACAGCCAACTCCTGAGATCTTCCACAAGGAGCAGTGTATCCAGTTTGCTGAGATCGGAGAAGGAAATCTGGATATGAAGGCTATCATTGAAGCTTCTGTAGAAGGTGGAGCTATTTATCTGCCTATTGAGCAGGATCAGACCTATGGAAAAGATCCATTTGACTGTATCAGGACCAGCGTAAAAAATATCTGCGATATGGGATTTGAAAAATATCTGTAAGTCTGGGAGGAATAATACATGGATAAGATAGTCCTTTCCGGCTTTGCAGATGAGATTTCTTCTTCTCTTGACAGACAGATACAGGTGTTAAAAAAATTAGGGATTTCCCACATGGAGATCCGGGGTGTGGAAAAGAAGGGAATCGACACATACACCACAGAAGAAGTAAAAGAGATCAAGGGTAAGCTGGATGATCAGGGGATCGCCATTTCTTCTCTGGCATCACCCATAGGAAAGATCAATATTAAAGATGATTTTACACCTCATCTGGAACATTTTAAACATGTGGCTGAACTGGCCCATGTATTAAATACCAGATATATCCGGATGTTCAGCTTTTTTATGCCTGAGGGTGAAGAACCAGACGGATATAAAGAAACCGTATTTGAACAGCTGGACCAGCTGATACGCGTGGGTAAGGAGCAGGATGTGATCCTGCTGCATGAAAATGAGAAGGATATTTATGGGGACAGCATTATGCGCTGTGAAAAGCTTATGAAGGAGTTTTATGGCGATCATTTTAAGGCAGTATTTGATTTTGCCAACTTTATTCAGTGCGGACAGGATCCATGGGATGCATACAGCGTAATGAAACCATATATTGAATATATCCATGTGAAAGATGCCAGAAAGGCTGATGGTGTGATCGTTCCGGCAGGAAAGGGAGATGGAAACATCCAGGAAATCCTGAAAGATCTGTTTGAACACGGATATAAAGGATTTATTTCCCTGGAACCTCACCTTACTGAATTTGACGGTTTGAAAAATCTGGAAAGAGATGGCGAAAGCTTAAAGGGCATGCAGCAGATGGATGGGGCAGAGGCCTTCACCGTTGCCTGTGAAGCTTTAAGAAAGATCCTTAAAAATCTGGGTCAGGATATATAAGAAACACAGATTTTTAAATCTTCTTCTTTACATTTAATCCTACTTTCCAATAATAAATAATAAGCAAAATACTGCATAATACCCATCCTAAAGGATATCCAAGGGCAGTAGCGGTAATATTATTGAAGTATTTTGAAATAAAGTAAAGATAGATCTGACGGAAGACAATAAAGCTTCCCATCATAATGACCATAGGGGTGACGGAATTTCCGGCGCCCCTTAATGCGTTTGCAAAAATCTGGTTAAAACTGATCGCCAGATAGAATGGCATCATTAAACGGATAAAATGAACGCCGTAAGAGAGTACATCTGGGTCATTGTTGAAAAGAGATGCCAGAAGTGGGGCGAAAATAATCACAGGAGCCATAAGGATGAGAGCAGTGGCAATAGAAAGAAGAAGAGCAACGTTTGTTCCTTTTCTGGCCCGCTTCATGTTGTCAGCCCCCAAGTTCTGTCCTACAAAGGTGGTGACTGCCAGACCGATACTCTGGATCGGCAGCAGACAGAACTTGTCCAGTTTCCCATAAGTGGTCCAGCCTGCCATGCAGGAAGAACCAAAATGGTTGATATAAGACTGTACAAATACATTGGAAAAAGAGGTGACGGCGATCTGAAGGCCCGCAGGAAAGCCAATGCGAAAGATAGACATGGCAGTTCCTTTGTGGATATGCAGGTCTTTCCATATCAGATGGTATGAGCTTTTTTCCCGAGTAAGGATCGCAAGTACCAGCACAGCGGAGATCCACTGTGAAAGGATGGTAGCGTAGGCAACGCCTTCCACACCTGCATGGAAAACAATCACAAACAGCAGGTCAAAAAAGATATTGCCAAGAGCGCAGATTATAAGTATGTATAAAGGACGTCTGGAATCTCCTACAGCCCGCAGGATACCAGACCCCATATTGTAGAGCATCAAACCTGATACGCCTGCAAAATAAATGCGCAGATACTGGGATGCTTCCGGGAGTACATCATCAGGAGTATCCATTAATTGAAGGAATACAGGAGATAAGACCAGTCCTGCAATGGTAAAGATCACGGATAATACAATGGTCAATGCGATCGTAGTATGTACGGCACGGTGAAGAGATCTATTATTTCCGGCTCCAAAGCTGTGGGCGATCACTACACCCGCACCAGTAGAAAGTCCGGTAAAGAAACCGATAATGGTATTGATGATACAGTCTGTAGAACCAACAGCTGCCAGAGCAGTCTTACTGACAAAATTTCCCACAACAATACTGTCAACAGTATTATAAAACTGCTGGAACAGGTTGCCCACAAAGAGTGGAAGGGCAAACATAACAAGAAGCCTGGTGATATTGCCTTCAGTCATTTTCTGGCTTTTCGATGATGTAGTGGAAGACATGGTAAAGTAATTCCTTTCTGATTTAATGTCCTCTCGGAGTCTTTCATGCACCTGCTTTTGTGGCCGGTTTTTCGCCAGTCGCACCCGAATTTCATCACCGTACGCACCGCGTACGCCTCAGAAATTTGGGTACAACTGACAAAAAATCTTCTCATAAAATCAGGCACAGAAAGATTCCGAGAGAACATTTTATTCTGGCGGTGTATGCTCACGCCCCCGGGGCTTGCGCGCTTTACTGCCTGGTGACGTAGCCGCTTGTTTTTCCCTACACTCATTATATATCATATTTTTTTATAAATAAATCAGTTCTGGAAAAATCTTTATTTCTATGCTATGATTACCCCGATATGATTTTGAACAAAAAAGGTTAGATAAAAGAAAGGTGTGATCATCATGTATAAATGCTGTATATTTGACCTGGATGGAACGCTGGTGAATTCTATTTATGCCTTAAAGAGGTCTGTAGATCTGACATTGGGGCATTTTGGACTGGGACCGGTCTCTATAAAAGATACGAAACAGTTTGTAGGGGATGGTTATAAAAAGCTGGTGGAACGTTCGCTGATAGCATATGGGGATAAAGAACTGACCCATTATAAGGAAGCGCTGGATGTATATAACGAGGTTTTTAAAGACTGCTGTCTTTATAAAGTACAAGCTTATGAGGGCATTCCTGAACTTCTGGACTTTTTAAAGGAACATAAGATCTTAGCGACAGTTCTTTCAAATAAGCCACACCAGAGAACTCTTGATAATGTATCCTATGTTTTTGGAGATAATACGTTTGATAAGGTATACGGAGAAAGAGAAGCGCAGGGCATCAAAAAAAAGCCTGCACCTGACGGTGTAGTGGCTTTGATAAAGGAGCTGGGACTTAAAAAAGAGGAGTGTCTGTATCTGGGAGATACCAACACAGATATGAAAACAGGACAGGCAGCGCAGGTAGATACAGTAGGTGTGACCTGGGGATTTCGGCCGAGAGAAGAGCTGGAGGCATTTACACCAAAGCTTGTGGCAGATTCTCCCTTCCAGGTGATTGATTATATAAAGGCAGTGAATCATATTGAATAAATTAAAACAGAACCGATCATATAAGAAGAAATGTAGTTTAAAAACACGAATCGTGAGTATTTTTCTCACAATATGCTTTATGCTTCTTTCTGGGTGCAGCATTTCTGGTGCGGCTAATTATGTTCCCTCAGTTTCATCGGATGAAAAGGATAGCCGTCCTCTGGTAGTGACCACTATTTTCCCATACTATGATTTTGTCCGCCAGATCGCCGGGAACAGAGTAAGACTTAAAATGGTAGTTCCTGCAGGAATGGACAGCCATTCCTTTGAGCCGACGCCTGCAGATATGATCACCATGCAGCAGGCAGACCTGATGGTGTGCAATGGTGGTGAGATGGAGCAGTGGGTAGAAAAAGTAACTGCTTCCCTGGATACAGAAAACATGAAAATCCTGACTATGATGGATTATGTGGATGTACTGGAAGAAGAGACCGTAGAAGGCATGGAAGATACAGAACATTCCCATGAAGATCATGATCATGCCCATGGACAGTCAGAAGAAGATCATATCCATGACCATGATGAGAAAAAAACTCATGAGGATTTATCTCAGATAACTTTCGATGATCACGATGGACATGAAATGGACATTGAATATGATGAACATATCTGGACATCACCTGCCAATGCAATGAAGTTAGTAGAAGTGATCACAGAAATATTAAAAGAGGTATCCCCTGAGAATGCCCCCTATTTTGAAGAAAATAAAAACAGCTATGAAAAAGAACTGAAGGAACTGGATGATGAGTTTAAGGACATTGTTTCTAATGGCCGTCATCGTATGATCGTGGTAGCGGACAAATTTCCTTTCCGGTATTTTGCCCAGGAATATGGTCTGTCCTACAGGGCTGCATTTTCCGGCTGCAGTACGGATACAGAGCCAAGTGCAAAGACCATTGCCTATCTTATTGACCGTATAAGGGAAAAACAGATCCAGGCAGTATTTTATCTGGAACTGTCCAGTCACCGCACCGCAGATATCATCAGTGAAGAAACCGGAGCAAAACCACTTCTTCTTCATTCCTGCCATAATGTAACAAGGCGGCAGTTTGATGAAGGGGTCACTTATCTGCAGCTGATGAAGCAGAATGCAAAAAATCTGCGGGAAGCGCTTTTATAGGAGGAATGATCAAAAATGGAACCATTGATCAAATGTGAGCATGTTGATCTTGGATATGAGAATCAGGATGCGGTTATAAATGTAAACATGGAAGTCTGCCCTGGAGATTATCTGTGCATTGTAGGTGAAAATGGATCTGGTAAGAGTACCCTGATCAAAGGCTTACTGGGACTTTTAAAGCCATCAGGCGGCAAACTGACTGTAGCAGAAGGGCTGAAAACAACGGGGATCGGTTATCTGCCCCAGCAGACAGCAGCCCAGAAAGATTTTCCGGCTTCTGTAAGAGAAGTAGTTTTAAGCGGCTGTTTAAGCAGAAGAGGAAGGCGTCCCTTCTATTCAAAAACAGAAAAAGATATAGCAGCTGCCAATATGGAAAAACTGGGTATTACCCAGCTGGCCGGCCAGTGCTACAGAGAATTGTCCGGCGGACAGCAGCAGAGAGTGCTGATCGCCAGAGCACTTTGCGCTACCAGGGAGCTTCTTATTTTAGATGAGCCTATTACCGGATTAGATCCAATGGCGATCCAGGATTTTTATTCTATGATCCGGAAGCTGAACAGGGAAGACAAAGTAGCCATTATCATGGTCTCCCATGACCTGAGAAATGCAGTAGAGGAAGCAAATAAGATCCTGCATCTTCAGAAACAGGTACTTTTCTACGGCCCGGCCCATGATTATATGAACAGTAAGGCAGCAGGTCATTTCTTCCATGAAAAGGAACAGGGAGAGTGCCTTCCTACAGCTGCATGCCATATGGCAAAAAATGGGGATGGTCTGGAAAATAACGAGCAGAAATGCTCCTGCGGTCATACCCACGCACATAGTCACCAGAAGATAGAAGGAGGAAATACCCATGAACGTGCTTAGTGAAATGCTGTCTTATCCATTTATGGTGCGGGCATTATTCGGCGGTATGCTTGTATCCTTGTGTGCCTCTCTTTTAGGCGTAAGCCTGGTGTTAAAACGTTATTCTATGATCGGTGACGGACTTTCACATGTATCCTTTGGAGCGCTTTCTATTGCCCTGGCTATGGGGTGGTCGCCTTTAAAGGTATCCATTCCGGTGGTTGTGCTGGCTGCCTTTTTCCTGCTTCGAATTACAGAAAATAGCCGGATCAAAAGTGATGCCGCCATTGCTATGATCTCTGCCAGTTCCCTAGCTATCGGTATTATTGTGACATCCTTAACAACAGGAATGACCACAGATGTAAGCAGCTATATGTTTGGAAGTATTTTAGCAATGACAAAAGAAGATGTGATGCTGTCAGCAGTGCTGTGCATCATTGTGCTAGGACTGTTTGTGCTCTGCTACAACCAGGTATTTGCAGTTACCTTTGATGAAAACTTTGCAAAAGCTACAGGAGTCAATGTAGGTGCCTACAATATGCTTATTTCCGTACTTACAGCTGTTACTATTGTATTGGGCATGCGTATGATGGGAGCCATGCTGATCTCCAGCCTTGTGATTTTCCCGTGCCTTACTTCCATGCGTGTGTTTAAAAGTTTTACCAGCGTGGTGGTATCTTCAGGAATCCTTTCACTGGTATGCTTTTTGCTGGGGATGATGGCTTCTTATCAGTTTTCCATGCCGGCAGGTGCCAGCATAGTGGTGGTAAATCTCATCGCCTTTGGTCTGTTTTCTATGTGGCAGGTGTTAGGTAAGAAACGGTAAAAAGCGTAAAAATGGTTTGGGATCAACATGAAAACAGGAGTTAATGAGAAAGCTGGGCACTTTACTTGACATTAAGGAAAGGTTGTGCCACAATACTTAATTGACAGATTGAAACACAGGGGCATCAAAGCCCCATTGCCAAAGGCACGTAACGACTGGCTTTCATTTATGGTGATGCTGCCGTCAGGCAACAAGTCCGTTTTGAAAGCATTCAATGAAGAAAGAAGGAACATACGATGACAAAAATCGATATTATTTCCGGTTTCCTTGGAGCTGGAAAAACTACTTTTATTAAGAAACTTTTACAGGAGGCTATTTCTGGTGAACAGGTAGTCCTCATTGAAAATGAATTTGGTGAGATCGGTATTGACGGCGGATTTTTAAAGGATTCCGGCATTGAGATCCGTGAAATGAACTCCGGCTGCATCTGCTGCTCATTAGTAGGTGATTTCGGAAAGTCTTTATCTGAAGTACTGACTAAGTACAAGCCAGACCGTATCATTATCGAGCCATCAGGTGTTGGCAAGCTTTCTGATGTTATGAAGGCTGTTATTGATGTATCTGCAGATATGGATGTTGCATTAAACAGTGCTGTTACCATTGTAGACGCTGCAAAGTGCAAAATGTATATGAAGAACTTCGGTGAATTCTTTAACAATCAGATTGAGAATGCGGGAACTGTTGTACTCAGCCGTACAGATATCACAGATACTGCAAAGATCCAGAAGGATGTTGAGATGATCCGTGAGAAGAATCCAAAGGCTGCTATTGTTACTACTCCATTAGCAGAACTGGGCGGAAGCCAGCTTCTTGAGATTATCGAGAAAAGAGATACTATGTTAGATGATCTGTTAGAGGAAGTAAGAGAGAGCCATCATCACCATGACGATGATGAGTGCTGCTGCGGTCACGACCATGATCATGAACACCATCACCATCATGATGACGATGATGAGTGTTGCTGTCATGACCACGATCATGAGCACCATCACCATGACCATGATGAGGACGAAGAGCATGAACATCACCATCATGACCACGATGATGAGTGCTGCTGCCATGACCACGATCATGAGCACCATCACCATGACCATGATGAGGACGGGGATCATGAACATCACCATCATGACCATGACGATGAGTGTTGCTGCGGCCATGACCATGATCACGAGCATCATCATCACCATCATGCAGACGAAGTATTTACCAGCTGGGGAATGGAGACCATTGTTCCTGTAACAAAGGATCAGCTGGAAGATATCTTAAAACGTCTGGCAGAGACTAAGGAATTTGGTGATGTTTTAAGAGCAAAGGGAATGCTTCCTACAGAGAATCCTGGTGAATGGCTGTATTTTGACCTGGTACCAGAGCAGTATGAGATCCGTGATGGAAAGCCGGATTATACAGGTAAGGTCTGCGTCATCGGTGCAAGCCTGAAGGAAGAGGAATTAAACAAAGTATTCGGAAGAGGCTAATGAGGTTTTAGAATGGGAAATAACGAGATAGATGAAGATGTAATGCCTGTTTTTCTGATCAATGGTTTTCTGGAAGCCGGAAAAACCCAGTTCCTGGAATTTACCATGGATCAGGAATACTTCCAGACAGAGGGAAAAACACTTCTGATCGTCTGCGAAGAAGGGGATACAGAATATGATGAAAAGAAGTTAAAAAAGCATCAGACTGCAGTTGTATATGTAGATGAACTTTCCAAGCTGACTCCAGCTTACTTAAATGAGCTGGAAGTGATCTACCGTCCGGAGCGTGTCCTTTTAGAGTGGAATGGCATGTGGAATCAGGATGAGCTGACATTGCCGGATGACTGGAACATTTACCAGCAGATCACCATTATCGATGGTTCTACCTTTGATCTATACATCCAGAATATGAAGCCGCTCCTTGGTGCAATGCTTCGTAATTCTGAACTGGTCATTGTAAACCGCTGTGACGGCATTGCAGATGAGAAGCTGACTTCTTACCGCCGTACCATCCGTGCCATGAGCCGCGAAAGCGAGATTGTTCTGGAAGACAAGAATGGCGAGATCGAGCAGGCAACTCTGGAAGAAGATCTTCCATACGATATTAATGCAGATGTGATCCAGATCAAACCGGAAGATTACGGTATCTGGTACATTGACTGCATGGATCAGCCGGAGCGATACAAAGGAAAGACCGTTGAGTTTACTGCCATGGTATTAAAAAGCCCTAAATTTCCAAAGGGGCAGTTTGTTCCGGGACGTATGGCTATGACCTGCTGTGAGGCAGATATGACATTTTTAGGCTTTATGTGCAAATGGAAAGATGCAGAAAAGTATAAGACCAAAGAATGGGTAAAGGTACGCGCCAAGGTTGGCGTAGAATACCAGAGAGATTATCACGGCGAAGGTCCCGTCCTTTATGCTGAAAATGTGGAAAAAGCTGCTGAGATCAAGGATATCGTGCAGTTTTAACTGACGTTTTTGTGAAAATGCTATTTTCAGGAAGTGTAAGGAAGAACAGTTGTGTAAGTTCTTACATTGACACAAAAAGAAAACTCTGATATAGTTATTGTTCGTACGAAAGTGAGAGGATGAAAGGCCTGCATGTGCGTGCCGTTTTCACCTCTCATTTTCTGTTAAAGCTCGGCCGTGCATCTTCTTGCTATTGCATGTTAAGAACGCGCCAGAGTTGTGTTCTCTGATTTAAGCAAGAGAACAGCCCAGCAGAAATATGGGCCGTTTTCAACATGTCGATTGTCCACATCCTGAGTGCAGATGTACGAATGTGGCGGATGTAATCCGACACAGGCGAACATGTGCAAACCGAAGGCCAGTGGACAATGACATGTTGAAAAGTTAAGGCCCATATTCCTGCGGAACTTAGAGAAGATATAGAAAGAAAAGAATAGAAATGAGGATATTAACAATTAATGGATGTTACAAAATTTGAAGAATTACAGTTAGATGACCGTATCATAAGAGCCATTACAGAGATGGGCTTTGAAGAAGCTTCTCCAATTCAGGCCCAGGCGATTCCTGTTGTATTAGAAGGCAGAGATATGATCGGTCAGGCTCAGACGGGAACAGGAAAGACAGCTGCTTTCGGACTTCCTCTGTTGCAGAAGGTTGACCCGAAGGTAAAGAAGCTTCAGGCCGTTGTCCTTCTCCCAACCAGAGAACTTGCGATCCAGGTTGCCGAGGAACTACGCCGTTTTGCCAAATTCATGCACGGCATCAAGGTCCTGCCTGTATACGGCGGCCAGGACATTGTACGCCAGATCCGCGCCTTAAAAGACGGCACCCAGATCGTAGTAGGTACTCCGGGACGTGTTATGGACCATATGCGCCGTAAAACCGTAAAAATGGACCATGTACATACTGTTGTATTAGACGAAGCAGACGAAATGTTAAACATGGGCTTTTTAGAGGATATGGAAACCATCTTAAGCCAGCTGCCGGAAGAACGCCAGACACTGATGTTCTCCGCAACCATGCCTCAGGCCATTGCAGACATTGCAAAGAAATTCCAGAAAGACCCGGTAACCGTCCGCGTGATCAAAAAAGAGCTGACTGTGCCGAAAGTGACCCAGTATTACTATGAAGTAAAGCCAAAAAACAAAGTAGAGGTTATGTGCCGTCTGTTAGACATGTACTCTCCAAAGCTGTCTATTGTATTCTGCAACACCAAGCGCCAGGTAGATGAACTGGTCCAGGCTCTTCAAGGAAGAGGTTATTTTGCAGAAGGTCTTCATGGTGATTTAAAACAGGTGCAGCGTGACCGTGTAATGGAAAGCTTCAGAAACGGACGCACCGATATCCTGATCGCTACAGATGTGGCAGCAAGAGGTATTGATGTAGGAAATGTAGAAGCAGTATTTAACTACGATATCCCACAGGATGATGAATATTATGTACACCGTATTGGACGTACAGGAAGAGCGGGAAGAGAAGGAAAGGCATTCAGCCTGGTAGTTGGAAAGGAAGTTTACAAGCTCCGTGATATCCAGCGTTACTGCAAGACCAAGATCATTCCACAGGCGATCCCATCCTTAAATGATATCACCGAGATCAAGGCAGACAAGATCTTAGACCAGGTTCAGGACATTTTAAATGATACAGATCTGACAAAGATCGTAAATATCATTGAAAAGAAGCTGATGGAAGATGATTATACTTCCTTAGATCTGGCAGCAGCCCTTTTAAAAATGAGCATGGGCGATGATAATGAGGATATCATTGACAATTACATGCCTGCAAGATCCTTAGACGATCTGGACAGCTATGGAAGAAATTCCAGAGGCAGAGACCGTGGCAGGAACAGTGGCCGTCGTAAAGGGGCTACTGACCGTGCAGCCGTTGATTATGTATTAAACGGTGGACAAGAGCGCATGGCAAGACTGTTTATCAATATTGGTAAATCCCAGCGTGTAACACCAGGAGATATTCTGGGAGCAGTTGCCGGTGAATCCGGTATTCCTGGACGTCTGGTAGGAAGTATTGACATGTATGATGGTTATACTTTCGTAGATGTACCGGCTGAATATGCAGAAGATGTATTAAATGCTATGAGCCATGCCCGCATTAAAGGCAAACATATCCATGTAGAAAAAGCAAATTCCAAGAGATAATAGGTAATCATAATAAAAAATATAAAAGACACTCTGAAAAACGCAGGGTGTCTTTCCAATATGCAGGGAGTGATAAGTTTGAAAGGAAAAAAAGCAGAATCAGAAGTAAGGACCAATGTAATGAGGCTGTTGGACGCAGCAGGGATCCATTATGAGACAGGAACATATGAAGTAGATGAAAATGACCTTTCCGGCAGCCATGCTGCCGACCTCATGGGGATCGATCATGACCAGATGTATAAGACACTTGTGTTAAAAGGGGAGAAAAAGGGATATCTTGTATGCTGTATCCCGGTAGATGAGGAGCTGGACTTAAAGAAGGTGGCAAAAGCAGCCGGAGAAAAGAAAGTTGAGATGATCCATGTAAAGGATATGTTAGGCATTACCGGTTATATCCGTGGCGGCTGTTCTCCTATTGGGATGAAGAAAAAATTTCCAACTTATATTGAAGAAACTGCCCAGTTATATGATACAATTATGGTAAGCGCAGGACAGAGGGGTGTACAGGTCACTGTAAGCCCTGAGGATCTGCGGGAGTATGTGGATGGAATCTTTGTGGGATTAGTGTAGGCGATGGTCACGGTCGCCTCAAAACGTTCTCAAGTGATATAGGTACCTTAATGCAGGCTTGCAAGTGAAAAAGATGCAAAGAAAGGCCGATCACCGATTTTAATGCGTGAATTGTAGAAAAGGAGAAAGCAATATGGAAAAAAAACAGACTGTTGTTGCCTCAGATGCCCTTGCAAAAGATCAGATCAGGGAACTGGCGGTAAAATCCCTTGCAGGTATTAAAAACTCCTATGCCCCCTATTCTCATTTCCACGTATCAGCCGTACTTCTTTGCGGCAATGGTGCTGTCTATACAGGAAATAACATAGAAAACGCCGCTTATACCCCTTCTGTATGTGCAGAGCGCTGCGCCTTTTTTAAGGCAGTCAGTGAAGGAGAACGTGATTTTACAGCCATTGCCCTTTGCGGCGGCTTAAACGGAGTAGTAAAGGATTACTGTGCCCCCTGCGGCGTCTGCCGCCAGGTGATGCGGGAATTCTGTAAGCCGGATTTTAAGATCATCCTGGTAAAGTCAGAAGAAGAGTGGAAGATATATACTTTATCACAACTGCTGCCGGAAGGTTTTGGACCTGAGAATCTTGAATAATATTAAAGGATAAATATTAACAATATATAACAATATTAACTAAAAAAACAGGCTTGAAAAACATAAAATGTTGGGTTATAATAGCACCATAATAAATGAAGCACATATGTGATCACCTGGGATGTGCGAAGTTCTTACCAATTTTGAACCTACATTAGACTAAAGGGATTCCAATATTTTTAAGCGGATGTCATGCCTCCTTTTAAGCGTGGAAGGCAGAAGTTTAAGTGAGGTTGCCCACCTAGCATTGCTAGGCGTCAATAAGTAAGAGACGGCATCTTGGGGTCACAGAAGATAAAAGCAGCGGGGTTCTCGCTGCTTTCTTTCGTTGTGGCATAATGCAGAAATTGAAACAGAAATGCATGCGCTGATCGCATACATATTAAAAAAGAAGATATACCAGTGATATTCGTGCTGATAAGGTGATAAAGACATTATGAAAATGAACTGGAAAATAAATGTAAAGGATCTGAAGATCACTAAAAAGCAGATGACCCTGTGGATGAGCGGGATCCTGGTGGCAGTGATCGCTCTTATGATATTTATTGTAAAAGCAGAGCCGCCGGCAGAGGGGATATCCAGGGCAGAGGCAGCCAAGGCCATGGCACTGATATTTGAGGATCCTGGGAATCTGGAAAATATGGCAGCAGACCGGGAAATTTCCGCATTTACAGATAAAGAAAAAGGCAACTGGTTTGTAAAATATATGGATTATCTCTATGAAAAAGGATATCTGGATCCGAAGGTGACACCGGCTACCCTTATATCGGCCCAGGGAAATCTTACATACGAAGACACAGCTTATATGATGGGGAAAGTTTCCGGCGATTTAGAGAAACAGGTGGGAATGACCCATTGGAACAGGAAAAAAACATTTGCCAGAAATGATTGGTGGGATATTTACAGGGCAGTGGTAGAAAAGACGGATCAGGAAGGCAGCATGAAAGAAATCTCTGCTATCCTGTTCGGTACTCCTTCCAATATGGAACAGGCAGACAGCTGGACAGCTTATACAACAGAAGGCAACTTCGGATTCCAGGGGCTGGCTCTTGATGCATACCTGGACAATGAGATACGCTTCTGGGTCAGAGGACAGGAAATAGCGGGCATGACCCAGGTTATAGAAGATAAGCCGGTCTATAAGAATATCTGGATCTCAGATGTAGAAAACGACCAGTTTACTGTATATATCGGCAAATATTTAAGAACCTTTACAGCAGAAGGAAGGCTGGTTTCCCAGGCGGAGAAAAAAAAGGATGAGTTAAAATCCTGTGTAGCTGATCTGCATATGGAAAAAGGTAAATTAAAAAAGGTTACAGTGAAAAAAGAACGGGTCCGGGGAAAGGTTCTTGCTGTAACAGATGATTCCATTGAACTGGAAGGCTATGGCTGTGTTCCGTTAGATGATAATTTCCATGTATATAAGGCATATGGTGATTTCCAGGTTCTTGGAAAAGGAAGTATCCTGGTAGGTTATGACTTACAGGAGTTTGTGGCAGCAGATGGGAAGCTTAGTGCGGCGATCCTGGAGCAGCCTTTAGATGCAGAAACTATCCGTGTGCTGATCATGGATAATGGGTTTAAGCAGATCTTCCATGATACCATTGAACTTACAGCAAATTGTGATGGAGAAATGATATACGAAAAAGAAAATGGGGATCATGAAAGCAGTTCATTTAAAAAAGGAGATACATTTACCTTTGAAGCAACAGATAAAAAGCTGGAAAAAGGCCGTATGACCTTAAAACCAGAGGACGGTGAAGGTATTACCGTTACTTCCTTAGAACGTGGCCAGGGACAGCCTGTATACAGCGGTTCTGTGGAAGTCAAAGCAGAAGAGGGAGGCCTGGTCCTTATTAATGAATTGTATCTGGAAGATTATTTAAAGAAAGTAGTCCCAAGTGAAATGCCTGCTTCTTATGAAAAAGAGGCGTTAAAGGCACAGGCAGTATGCGCCCGTACCTATGCTTACCGCCAGATCCAGGGAAATGCTTATGGTCAGTATGGTGCCCATGTAGATGACAGCACCAGTTTCCAGGTTTATAACAATATCAACACCAGTGAGCGGACGGATCAGGCTGTAAATGAAACCTATGGCCAGATGCTTTTTTATAACAATAAGCCTATAGAAGCTTTTTATTATTCCACTTCCTGCGGTCATGGGGCAGATGGAAGCGTATGGGGCAAAGAAGGAGAAGCATTGCCATATCTGCGTTCTATGCAGATCAAAAAAGGCGCCAGGGAGCTGACTGCGGAAGATAATGATACCTTTGATGAATACATACGTTCTCAGAATATTACTTCTTATGATGCTTCTTATCCAATGTTCCGGTGGCATGTAGATATAAAGGCAGGTATTCTTTCAGAACAGATCCCGGATGTGGGAAATGTGACGGATGTAAATGTGGTATCCAGAGGTTTAGGTGGGATTGCCTCCGAAGTAGAAGTAAAAGGAGATGGAGGAAGCTGCAAGATCAAAGGCCAGAGTCAGGTAAGAAGTATGCTTGGAAATACAGAACTTGTAATAAAGAAACAGGACGGAACGCAGATGACAGGAACAGCGTCCCTTCCAAGTGCTTTTATTTCCATTGAAAAGCGTACAGCAGAGGACGGAAGTATTGTATTCCGTGTATACGGCGGTGGCTTTGGACATGGTGTTGGAATGAGCCAGAACGGTGCCCACAGTATGGCGAAGGCAGGAAAGACATATAAAGATATCCTTGATTTCTTCTACCATGGGGCTAAGATCAGGACGGAATGAGATCCATTTGACAGACAGCCGGGCAGAGACCTGACCGGAGCAAACAGAAAATATGTTACAGTTCAGCCATGCGCTGGTTTGAATGAGGGAGTGTGTTGCAAGCTTGCTTGCATAAGCACTTTCTCATCCAAATCAGCATATGGTGGAACCACCAAGCTTCTTGTTTTCATAAATATGGAAACAAGAAGCTGTCATGCGCTGAACTGTAACAATTTGTATCTTTCTTTTGTGAATCTTTTGTTTTTTTCATATTTTTTAGTTCCTTTTTTTTGCTGTTCGTATTACAATATAAGAATCAGACATACTAATGCATAAATTCATACACTATTTCACTATTTCAAAAAAGAAGGGGGTATTTGTATGGCTAAAAGAGGTCTTGGAAAATTTGTAGCATTTGCTGCGATCTCCGGTGCTGTAGCAGCCGGTGTTTCCTATGTGCTCCAGTATAAGATCTACCATAAAGAACTTGATAAGGATTTCCGCGAATTTGAAGACGAGGAAGATGACGAGGACGATACTGTTCAGGAAGATACTTACGATCCGCGTAAATTAAACCGCAATTACATTTCTTTAAATTCAAGCAAAGATGAATTTAAGATGGCTGCCAAAGATATGGCTGCTGCTACAAAAAATGTATTAAAAGATGCCGGCAATCTGTTTTCTGACACAGCACATGAAGCTGTTTCTGCTGCTGTTGATACAGCACATATTGCGCTTCACTCCATGAAAGCAAAAAAAGATGAGTTTTTTGAAGAGGAAGATACCAAAAAAGCAGATATGGAACCAGAAGATGAATTTTTAGATGATGACTATGTAGATGACGATGATCTTTATGATTATGAACGTCTGGATCATACTTCTGGCGAAGACGGCGAAATCTCCGTTTCTGTTAATGCGGATGCAAGTGAAGATCTGGGGGAAGATGGCTCTCTGAAAGCAGAAGAGGATATTAACACAGAAAACGCAGCCGAAGCTGTTTCGAAGTCTGTAAAAGAGACCGCTACCATTGAGGAAGATACAGTTTAAAACATTTATGATAATACCACCGTCAGGTGATATATCCATTAAACAAGAAAACGCGCCGTCCGGCCAATGTCATTAAGTTATCATAGGCAAGCTGATTTGGCGTTTGCCCAGAAACAGGTTGAGGAGTTTTCTTCAGCCTGTTTTCTATCTTTGCCAAACACAAATAGACAGATTTTCATCTGCCTCAAAAAACTATATTCACTTATTCAAATTTATGCTACTCTATATAAGAAACCATGAAATATCTTAGTAGTTGCTTTCCGTTCCCCATGACGATCGGGGCGTATGGGAATCACATTCTTTGCGATAATGGTTTCTAAATCAGGTGATGTCGTTTTCCCACGATAAAATAATCGGCACAAGTGCGACGCAACTGAGAAGTTGGCTTTATATGTATATTTTCTTTGCTTTTTTTCAATGACTACGTGCGAGGTAATCATTTCTGCAAAATTATACATGATTAGATGTGCATAGATTTCCTGTTGGATACACATCACCTTTTTTGAATGAAAATCCAACATTCCAATAGTATATTTTAAATCTCTGAAAGATGTTTCAATTCCCCATCTTAAAGCATAAAGCTGTTTTAATTTTTCAAGAGGGTATTGTTCCTTATCCAAATTTGTAAGGACGGTTTCATAAGTATCTTCTGAAATTTGGAATCTTGCAATTCTAAAAGACAATCCATAAAACGAGGCTGGATCTTTATAATTACTTTTTGCAGGTAAATAGTCGAAATTCACATTGGAAGGAAGATACCGATAATGGTTCTTATCCTTTAGCAGTTCCTTTACTTCTTTTGACTGTTTCCTTGTAATGTTAAGATTTATCTTCAGATCAAAAAGCTTTTCTTTTGGAAGTTCCAGGTTGCTTTTTATACTTCCATGTCCATCTTTAATACGTATCAAGAAGTACCAGCCCTTTTCCTGAATATGTGCCATACTATTATAAGATTCATAACCCCGGTCTGCTATAATAAGAGCTTCTGGTATGGTCGATCGATCAACCATTTCCTGAAGAGCCTTATGTTCATTACAATTTTTGCTTTTCTGGATAATTGAATCTGCATAAATATGATAATCAATCTCATACAGTGCATTTAAATGTAAAAGATTATATCCTTTTTGTCCGTTGCTTCCAGGATAATATGATCCAGTATACCCAGGGTTTGTAGCAATTTGAATGTCTGAACCGTCAACAGCAAATATAGGCATCTTTTCTGAAAAACCTTTCGTAATTGTTTCGTTAAAGCCGTCAAATATGGAACGGAAAGCTTCAGGCTTAATCTTACTTCTCTGCTGTAAAAAAGCAGATGGTGTGGGCATTTGAGGGGAAGCGTGAAAAAAGTCTATTAATTCATTTGTAAGACTGCCGCTTCCCATACCGATAATTCCTGTTAACACTGCTTTCATAGAAATTTTCCGTTTTCGGGTAAAGTCCGTATCAGGATGAAAGCAATAGTCCTTCGGATTGTTTGCAACTTTATTGATTTCTGACATCAAACCTTTTTTAATGTGTTTCGGTTTCATATGATACCTCCCTGTAATTAAGTTTTTCTTAATTACAAGGGCCGATTTCGCTGCCTTTATTATCAATCCGTAGCGAAATCGGCCGCACACATTAATATAAATGTCAACTGTTTTCGAAAAATAAAAAGACCCCTATACCATTTCAGATATAGAGATCTTTATGCGTCATACTAACTTAATGACATTGGCCGTCCGGCGCGTTTTCTTTATTGTGATGATACCAGGGTCAAAAGGTCATAAATCCGATGCAAGCTTGCTTGCAGGAGGATTTTTGAACTTGGGACCCGCCAAAAACATGAGTAAGAAGCCATTTTTTGAAGAAAAATGAGCGGATTACGAATGTTTTTAGAATTGCGAGAGTGCAAAGCACGTAGCAATTCGGTATCAGAGGGGTCAAAATACCTTTTGACCCCAACATCTTGTGATACCAGGGTCAAACGGTCAGGAATCTATTAAAATTTTATATATTTGTGGATCACACGCATTAAATTTCCTGTATCCAAAGGTTTTGACAGATGTTCGTTCATTCCAGCCAGCCGGCATTTTTTCGCATCTTCCTCATAATCACTTGCAGTAAGAGCTACGATCACTACATTCTTTGCGTCTTCCCGCTCCAATGCACGGATCGAGCGGGATGCCTCAAACCCATCCATTACCGGCATTACCAGATCCATCAGGATCACAGATATCTCTCCCTGTGCAGATGCTTCAAAACGTTCCAGTGCTTCTTTTCCATTCCACGCTCTTATTACATCCATCCTTTCTTTGCGCAGGATAAATTCTGCGATCTCCATGTTCAGTTCATTGTCCTCTACCAGAAGTATCTTTCTTCCTATGACAGAAACTAAAGGTCTCTCCTCTTCCCTGTTTTCCTCATTAATGATAAAGGTAAAACGCACCCGGCAGAAAGCCTTATCCCCTTTATCATGCGAAAAATGGAATTCTCCATTCATCAGCTTTGTCAGTTCCATAGCCACTGCAAGTCCCTGTTCATTTTCCCTGCAGGAACTTACAGTATCTGTGCATACAAATTCAAAACGGGCTTTTCTTCCACTTGCTCCGGTCTCTCTGCAAAAAAAAGTTACCTGTTCGCCACTTAGACTGTCTTTTATGGCATTTCCCACAATCTTAGTCAGTATTTTCTTTAAATGGACGGGACTTCCATAGAGTTTTACGTGTTCTGCCTTAATCGTTTCACTGGAAAACAGAACATCTCGTTCTGCTGCAAGAGGAATTGCCCACTGTTTTACCTCATCTAACAGTTTTTCCAGATCAAAAACTTTCTGCTCCAAAGTCACAGTTCCTGATGGCAGACAGTCCATATCCACCTTATCTGAGGTCAGCATTTTATCCTGACATGCCATTTCCCGAATAAGCTGCTCTTTTTCCTCTTTTTTGTGTATCCAGAAAAAAAGAATGGAAAAAACAGCATAAAGGCTGATTCCATAAAATAATGCAATATTCCTTAAATGGAATACTTCATCAGATGGGTAAAATACATACAGGTCATAATCACCTTCATGATCCAGACTTCCGTAGTAAGTACAGCCATAATAATGCAAGGACAGCAGTTTCCCTGGCTGTGCCCCTTCTTCTATCTCACTGATAAAAGGCGCTTTGTCCAGTTCTCTTCCCCGGTAGTCATCATAATTTGAACAGAGTACCTGTTCTTTATTACAAATAAGGATCACCCCGTTCATCTCTAACTGACTGCCTGTAAGAAGTTCTTCCACATATCCACGAACTGCAGCCTTTGTCTCTTCTTCCTCTATAGATCCCATCAGCGCATCAAAACCACGGCACTTTTCTTTTAAAAATCCTAAAGTCTCTTCTGTATAAGAGAATGCCCTGTTTTTCCCAATATTTGTAAAAAGAATAAATACAGAAATAAGCAAAACCATTCCGAGGCTTAAAAATATCCTGTTTCTTTTCACTTTTTCGTCTCCTCTTTTATCTCCTCTGACAAGTTTGGAAAGAACCCTTCATTTTCTTTTTTATTGAAACCTGACTTGTTTCCTCTTTCAATCTATTCTGGATGTCTGTAAGACATTCTAACAGAAGAGGATTGAATGCCCCGCATTCCCCGTTTAAGATCATGTGAATGGCTGTTTCATGGGAAAATGCTTTCTTATATACACGTTTACCCACAAGAGCGTCATATACATCGGCGATGGCCACTACCTGGGCTGAAATAGGGATCTCCTCCCCCTTTAAACCATCTGGATAGCCTTTTCCATCATACCGCTCATGATGCCATCTGCAGATCTGGTAAGCTACCTGCAACAATTTTTCATTCTGGTACATTTCAATGCTCTTCATCATAGAAGCGCCAATAAGCGTATGGGTCTTCATGATCTCAAATTCTTCTTTAGTCAGCTTTCCTGGTTTATTTAATATTTTTTCATCAATCCCTATCTTTCCAATATCGTGAAGAGCAGATGCCGTTGTGATCAGGAACTGGTCAGACCACTGCAGACGATATTGATCTGTTTTTTGCATCAGGCGTTCTAACAGCATACCTGTGATAATGTTAATATGAAGAACGTGGCTGCCGCTTTCACTATTTCTGAATTCAACGATCCGACTTAGGATACTGATCATCATCTGGTTGTTCTTCTCTTTTTCCCGTATCTGGTCTGTTACCAGACTGATCAGACGACGCTGTTTTGCATATAGTTTAATGGTATTGGACACTCTCTGGTGTACAACCTGTACATCAAAAGGACGGCTGATGTAATCGGAAGCTCCCATTTCATAAGCTCTTCTTACATAGGATGCGCTATTTTCACTGGAGATTATGATCACAGGTATATCTTCGATCCAGTGCTTCCGATTCATCAGGGCCAATACTTCAAATCCGTCCATCACAGGCATGTTAATATCTAAAAGGAGAAGAGCAATCCCGGTTCCGTACTGTTTTAGCAGATTAATGCATTCTTCTCCATTTGCAGCCTCCAATATCCGGTATTCGTCTTTCAGGATTTCCGCAAGGATCTCACAGTTTATCTGAGAATCATCTACGATCAGGATCTGCTGCCGTTCTTTGGCTTCCGCACTGTCTATACCTGACTTTTCTGTTACTATCATATTTTTCCGGTTCTTTGCCTGGTACATCAGACCGTCCGCCCGTGCTACTGCACTTTCAATGGTCTCATTATCAGCAAGGACACCTCCAATACTTACAGTCAGGCGCAGCCTGGCATATCAGGGAACTTCTGCCTCACAGACCATATCCCTAATCTGTTTTAACTTTTTTGAAAAAATCTCTTCATCTACATCCTGAAGGATCAGAAGAAATTCATCCCCGCCATAGCGGATCAGAATATCTGTCTTACATATACATCCACGAATGATCCCTACTACTGTATTAAGAACAAGATCTCCTGCATTGTGGCCACAGGTATCATTATACAGCTTAAAATCATCCAGATCGATCATAGCCACACCTGCATGACCTCTCACTTTCCGGATGCGGTTTTCATAATATCTGCGGTTGTAGGCACCTGTAAGGGCATCCAGGTACAATTCTTCGTCATAGCCTCGCACTTTTGCGGTCAACTGTTCCCTTGCGTTTTCAAAGGATTCTGTTGTAACATCCAGAACATTTAAGATCTCCACCACATAGGGCTGTCCATCGATTTCCACATAACGTGAAATCTTCTGGCACACCCTGGAATCTATATATTCCAGCCTTGTCTTCTGACATTTCTCCCAAAATGCCCTTAAAGAAAGGGAATTCTTTTCCAGATGCTTAACTGCTTCTATATCTAAAAGTCTGACCTCTGTAAATAAATCTCCTAAATAAACAAGCATTTCTTCTGCCTGTTTTTTCGTCAAAACGGCACTGAACTTCATCTGCTTCTCCTTTTACATCCTATGTACTCCTGGAATCTTTTTGTACTTAATCTTGCGGGAAGTTTTTCCGCTTTTAAACGTTTTCTCATTTAGACTTTATTATAATCTATTTCCCCTGCATTTGTCCATATTTTACATTGTATTTCACTCCCAGCCTAACAGGTTCATCCACACAAGCTGCTCTAACTGGTCATCTGCAATGAGATAAGCATGGCTGACTGTATCTGAGGACATCAGCTGGTATTCTCCCATATCATCCAAATGGGTCCAGCGGTCATCTAACTGTATCTTTCCCTGGGAAATGAGCATGTTCCAGTGGGATATAGCCTCATCACTTCCCTTGATCTCATAAGTGATATCCCCTTCCATCTGGTCATCTGCAAAAACTCCTGTTTTTACAGCCCAGGCATACTCTCCCTGGGGAACATTTTCGTAATAACAGTAACCGGTTGTTCCCTGACCATTCATTTTGCCATTTTCCCAGATACCATCAGAATAATTATATCTGGGGCTGTCTACATTAATAAACTGCAGGGCAAGACAGCTCCCCTGAGGCTGTCCATTTTCAAAGTTTCCGTAAAACAGGATCTCTGGCATGGTAAGCACCAGACCTGTACCCTCTATATTTTCAGAAATACCGTTTCCGTCATAAAGAAACCGCATTCCTTCAAAAGTTCCATAAAACATCTCTGCCAGAACTTCCTGCTTTTTATCTAACAGCTTGGCTGTCTGGGTCATGTCTTTTGTTTCCATGGACTTTCGAAGATCTTCTAACAGCTGTTTCTGGTCCTGGGACATTGCTTCGTATTTGGTCTGTAAGGGATCTGATTGTTCTTCTATTGTCTCTTCAGTTCCTGTTGTTTTCTGTTGATCTTCAGACAGACTATCACCCGTATTTTTACCTACCTGTGTTATATCAGTGTCCTCTGCTTTCTCCTGTCCGGAAGCCGGGCTTCCTGCCACTGGCATATTTCCTGTCCCAAAAGCTCCTGCCGCCGGAAAGACCAGTATAAAAGCAGCTGCCACTGCCACCCACTGTTTTGTTGCTTTATTTCCAATTTTTTCCAGTTTTTCAGTCAGTTTCATGTTCTTATCACTTTCTGTATCATATCCACGCCTGCACCAGCCGTCTGCATCCTTGGATGATCTCTTTTTCTTTCAGGCTGGCATAACCTAATATAACAGTAGACGGAAAGCGGTTCTTTCCCTCTCCAATCACAAAATCACTCATTCCATATACCCGTACCCCCGCCTTTGCAGCTGTTTCCACCAGCTTTTTTTCCGGCATTCCCTTTTTGTGGGTTAGAAGCACATGGATCCCGGCGTATTCTCCCTGTATATCAAAAACCGGTTCCAGTTCTTTTAAGCCATTTAATAATGTATCATGTTTTCCCTTGTAAACTGCCCTCATCCTGTTTAAATGGCGTTCATAGTAACCTTCTGTAATAAAATGCGTCAGGATATTCTGGTCTATACGGGATACAGTAGAAGCATAAAATCCCGCTTTTTTCCTGTATAAGGCTAAAAGAGACTCTGGAAGGACCATGAAACCAACTCGGATCGCAGGCGCAATGGAACGTGAAAAGGTTCCCATGTAGATCACTTTCTGGCTATCATCCATTCCCTGGAGAGCAGGGATCGGACGGCCTTTGTAGCGGAACTCGCTGTCATAATCATCTTCGATAAGATAACGGCTTTCTTCTGCTTTTGCCCATTTTAAAAGCTCCTGCCTTCTTTTGATCGGGATAACGATACCGGTTGGATACTGGTGAGACGGCATAACATAAGCAATACCTGCCTGTGTTTTTTCAAGTTCTCTTACGTTCATTCCCCAACGATCCATGGACACCGGAAAAACTGGATGTCCCAAACTTTCAAATACACGGAACGCCTGCTTATAAGTAGGATTTTCCAGGGCAATTCCTGTGTTTCTCCCAATCAGCTGTGAAAGAAGCATTAAAAGATATTCACTTCCTGCACCTACTAAGATCTGTTCCGGCCGGCAGTGGACACCTCTTGCAGAATGAAGATAATCCCTTATGGCCTGGCGCAGGCTGTATTCGCCCTGTGCATTTCCCACTGCAAACATATCTTTATTATCATCTACCAGGGTATTTTTGCTCAATTTTCTCCATGTATTAAAAGGGAAGCTGTCCAGGTCAATACCTCTTGGAGAAAAATCCACTTTACATGGAAAAAGCTTCAGGTCATCCTGCTCTTCTTTTTCCTCTAGCTCTCCCTGGTATTTTACCTCTACCAATTCTTCGATCTGGCAGACAAAATAACCTTTACAGGGAAGTGCCTCTATATACCCCTCAGACAGCAGCTGTTCATAAGCCAACTGGGTGGTACTTCTGCTTACATGAAGATTGCCTGCAAGGATCCTGGTAGAAGGCAGTCTGCTTCCGGCGCGAAGCCTTCCTGCGCGGATCTCTCCTTTAATATAGGTGTAGATCTGCTCATAAAGAGGCGTATCGTCTTTATTTTCAATAGGCACCATTAATTCCATGATGGTCTCCTTTTTCACAACGTAAAAAGCTCTCTGTTTCCAGAGAGCCTCATTGTTTTGCTTCATTTCATTATTTCGGCAGTTTGAAAGAACTCTTCAGAGAAACGATCCTGTTAAATACAGGATTTTCCTTAGTGCTGTCCTTGCAGTCCGCGCAGAAATAACCATTTCTTACAAACTGGAAGCTGTCATAGGCTTCCGCCTGTGCAAGAGCAGGCTCACCATAGCACTCTTTTAAGATTGTAAGAGAATTTGGATTTAAGTTCAGGGTTCCGTCTGCATTCAGCTTGCCCTTTTCCTCATCTACGATATTCTCATAGAGACGACATTCGATCTTCTTTGCAGTTGGTACAGCTACCCAGTGGATTGTTCCTTTTACCTTTCTGCCTTCAAAGCCGGAACCGCTCTTTGTCTCAGGATCATAGGTTCCATGTACTACAGTTACATTTCCATTTTCATCTTTTTCACAGCCAGTGCATTTTACAAAATAAGCGCCCATAAGACGTACTTCATTTCCCGGGAACATACGGAAATATTTCTTAGGCGGTTCTTCCATAAAGTCTTCTCTTTCGATATAAACTTCACGGCTGAATGGAACCTTTCTGCTTCCCAGTTCTGAATTTTCCAGGTTGTTTGGAACATCCAGCTCTTCTACCTGGCCTTCCGGATAGTTATCGATCACCAGTTTTACAGGATCTAAAACAGCCATCATACGGGCTTTTTTAAGCTTTAAGTCTTCACGGATGCAGTATTCAAGCATCGCATAATCAACAGAGCTGTTTGCCTTGGAAACGCCAACTAACTCTACAAAACGTTTGATAGACTCTGGTGTATAACCTCTTCTGCGCAGTGCAGCGATGGATACCAGACGCGGATCATCCCAGCCATCTACAATACCATCTTCTACCAGTTTCTTGATATAACGCTTTCCTGTAACCACATTAGTCAGATACAGCTTTGCAAACTCAATCTGACGAGGTGGATTCTCAAATTCACACTCTTTTACTACCCAGTCATAAAGAGGGCGATGATCTTCAAATTCCAAAGTACAGATAGAGTGGGTAATGTGCTCTACAGCATCTTCGATCGGATGAGCAAAGTCATACATCGGATAGATACACCACTTATCACCTGTATTGTGATGGTGCATATGAGCCACACGGTAAATGACCGGATCTCTCATGTTGATATTAGGAGAAGCCATATCGATCTTTGCACGCAGAACTTTCTCGCCATCCTGATATTTGCCTTCCTTCATCTCCTCAAAAAGACGCAGGTTCTCTTCGATGGAACGGTTTCTGTATGGGCTTTCCTTACCTGGAGTATTGAAATCGCCTCTGTACTCTCTGATCTGCTCTGCGCTTAAGTCACAGACGAATGCTTTTCCCTTCTTAATAAGAAAAACAGCACACTCATACATTTTCTCAAAATAGTTGGATGCAAAGAACAGTCTGTCCTCAAAGTCTGCTCCCAACCACTTTACATCTGCCATGATCGACTCTACAAACTCGCTTTTTTCCTTTGTAGGGTTTGTATCATCAAAACGCAGGTTGAATTTACCATTATATTTCTGTGCCAGTCCATAGTTTAAAAGAATAGACTTGGCATGTCCGATATGCAGATAACCGTTTGGTTCTGGTGGAAAACGGGTCTGGACATGGTCATAAACCCCTTCTGCCAGGTCCTTGTCAATTTCCTGCTCTATAAAGTTCTTGGAAACCGGCTCTTTTTCTTCGGTCTCTATTACCATATCTTTCTCTGCCATAAATGTTCCTCCGTGATCTGTCATCATAATTATTTAAAATCATATCACATTTTACGGCTGTAGTAAAGTCACAGCTTTTGTATCATTATTACTTGTTTATAGTTCAGCCATGCGCCGGTTTGAATGAGAAAGTATATTGCAAGCTTGCTTGCTTGAGCACTTTTTGAACTTTTTTTCATTTTCCCGTTGACAAAAGCTATCCCTCATGATAATATATATGAGGTTCGCTTCTGACGAACAAGAAATGCTGCTGTGGCTCAGTCGGTAGAGCGTCGCATTGGTAGTGCGGAGGTCACGGGTCCGATTCCCGTCAGCAGCTCTTTTTAAAAGAGTGGAAACCTTTAATTTACAAGGTTTCCACTTTTTTGTGCCTGAAAAGCATGAAGACAGTTGAAGACAACAGCCGTTGCCGGGCATATCTGCGTGAATACGAGCACAATTGGAATGATTGTGGGTTACAGTTTCTGTTAATGGGTTGCAAATATAGTGATTAACCATTATATTTATTGTAGTAAGATAACTGTCAAGTGAAATTATGGGGATAAGAAAGGCAAAGTGTGCAGGTTGCAATTACCGCCTGACTCATGTACCGGCCATTGCGGCTCTGTTTAGGGTATGCTGGCTGCTGATCCAGTACCGTAACAAACTCTGCAGAAACCAGAAGTTCCTGGGCTGGTCTTATTTTGTGCTGATGACCGGGGCAACGGCATATGAATATATGAATTTTGGTCTGTCTCTTCAGACCTATGCCCAGACATTTTCGGCACTTGTGGCATTTTTTGTAGGGGAGATCGAGATCCGTCAGAATCTGTATTCCACACAGAAAAGACTGAAACAGAAAAATGCAGAACTGAAAGAGGAAGAAAAGAAAGTAGAAGCCGCGTTAAAACGGGAAGTAGAATAGCAGGATTAGCTTTCCCTTGCGCTTGCAGCTGCACAGCAGGCAAATAAGGCAAAGACCATGTTTTTAAACAGCATGTCACACGATATCCGAACTCCGATGAACGCGATCATTGGTTTTACGGCACTTGCGCAGACACACATCGATCATACTGAACAGGTGCAGGATTATCTTGCGAAAATTAATACATCCAGCACGCATTTACTGAGCCTGATTAATGATATCCTGGATATGAGCCGTATTGAAAGCGAAAGTGTGAAACTGGATGAGAAACCGGTACATATGCCGGATCTGCTTCATGATCTGCGCACCATGATCCAGAGGCTGATCAATGCGAAACAGCTGAATCGCTACATTGATACGCAGGATGTGGAGCATGAAGATGTTATAACAGATAAGCTGCGGCTGAACCAGATTCTGATCAATATTGTAGGCAATGCGATCAAGTTTCCACCGGCTGGTGGGGATATCATCATCCATCTGGTGGAAAAACCTTGTAAGGCAGACGGATACACCACCTACGAATTTTCTATCAAGGATACCGGTATCGGAATGTCACCGGAGTTTGTGGACCATGTTTTTGATACTTTTGCGAGAGAGCAGTCTTCCACGGTGAGTGGGATTCAGGGAACGGGTCTTGGCATGGCGATCACGAAAAAATATTGTTGAGATGATGGGCGGCACGATCGAAGTGGAGAGTGAGGAAGGAAAAGGTTCTAAGTTTACGGTTACGCTTACTGTCCGTCTTGCAAGTCAGTCGATAAAATATGCACCGATCCTGGAACTGCAGGGAGCAATGGCACTTGTGGTGGACGATGATATTGATACCTGCCGCAGTGTCTGCAAAATGCTTCGAAGGATTGATATGCAGCCGGACTGAACGGTGAGCGGTGAGGAAGCGGTTCTTAGGGCACAGGATGCAGCCGAGCTGAATGATGAGTATAAGGTCTATATCGTGGATTATCTCATGCCGGATATGAACGGAATTGAAACAGTCCGTCGGATCATCGGGGCAGAAGTGCCGATCATTGCACTCACAGCTTACGACTGGTCGGATTTTGAGAAAGAAGCGAGAGAAGCTGGAGTCACTGCGTTTGTTGCAAAACCTATTTTTATGTCCGAACTTCGTTCTGTCTTAACGAAACCGGTGCAGACAGAAGCAGAGCAACCGGAAGATACAGAAGAGTTGTCTGATTATGCAGGAAAGCGAGTGCTTCTTGTGGAAGACAATGAGCTGAACCAGGAGATTGCATTGACCATGTTGGAAGAAGCCGGACTGTGGGTGGATTGTGCGCAGGATGGTATTGAAGCAGTGAATATCATCAATGAAGCTCCGGAGGACAAATACGATCTGGTGCTTATGGATGTCCAGATGCCAAGAATGGATGGCTATACGGCAACAAGGGAAATCCGTACCTTGTCCAATAACCGGAAAGCGAACATTCCGATTATCGCGATGACGGCGAATGCCTTCGATGAGGACCGGAGACAAGCTTTTGAGTGCGGCATGAGCGGACATATTGTAAAGCTGTTTCATAGGAAAGAAATCGCCATGGATTTCAACCAGATTTTTGGGGAATCGAAAACTTCATATGGAAAATAAAAACGAGTCACAGGGGAAAATCCTCTGTGGCTTTTTTTATATGATAGGAAATTGCGTCCTATCATATAAAAATGCTCCGCGAGGAA
>OGWS01000352.1_pt1 | contig 49129 bp, 54 predicted proteins | sample 1576111 | NCBI WGS metagenome assembly OGWS01 (sample SAMEA3541534, study PRJEB24748) | human gut metagenome | biome: human gut; feature: human-associated habitat; material: faeces | place: China | collected 2012
TACGGAAGTTCCTCCAAACTTTAAAACTTTCATTTTCGTTCCTGTATTAAATGATTATATATTATTATTTGTTTCTTCTACAGTCGGCATCATACCCGAATACTCGGACGTTACATCTGTTATCTGATGACCTGCACAGCGATATACCTGTCCCGGAAACTCGTGAAGCAGATGGAGGTTGTGCGTAGTCATCAATACCAGCGAGCCACCCGTGCGGCTGATGTTATGTAACAGTCCTACAATAGCACGTCCCGTTTCCGCATCCAGATTACCGGTCGGTTCATCCGCCAGGATAATCTCCGGAGAGTTGAGCATAGCACGGGCAATAACAATGCGTTGCTGTTCACCTCCCGAAAGTTCGTTAGGGAACTTATATCCTTTATTACCCATTCCTACCTGCATCAGCACTTCAGCGATACGATCTTTTATTTCCGATTTGTTTTTCCAGCCCGTAGCCTTCAATACAAAAGCAAGATTATCGTTCACCGTGCGGTCAGTCAACAGTTGGAAATCCTGAAACACAATGCCCAGCTTACGACGCAACTGCGGAATATGCTTGCGCTTAATGCGGCTCATATCATACCCCAGTACCATTGCTTCGCCGGCAGTGATATCCAGTTCTCCGTAGAGTGTCTTTAGCAAACTGGTCTTACCCGAACCTACCTTACCGATCAGGTACACAAACTCTCCCTTCTGCAGCTCGAGGTTTACCTCATTCAGCACGCACAAGTCCTGTTGGTGTACTTCCACATCTTTATATCGTATCAGCGGTTCAGCCATTCCCGTTTAATTATTAATTTTTAATTATTAATTAATTAGTGTTTCTTCCACGAAGCGCTATGACGTTCCTGCAATTCTCGTGCCAAATCTTCCAGACTGTATCCTTTGGATGTTAACAGTACTATGAGGTGGTATATCAAATCGGCTCCTTCATAGATCAACCGTTCATCAGTTCCATTGCAAGCTTCGATCACTGTTTCCACAGCTTCTTCACCCACTTTCTGCGCCATTTTATTCACACCAGACTCAAACAGACTGGTTGTGTAAGAACCTTCCGGCATCTCTTCATGGCGCTTAGTAATAAAATCCTGAAGATGCTTCAGGAACATTACAGGCTGTTCATTCTTCTCACCCCAGCATGTATCCGTGCCTGTATGGCAAACAGGTCCCACAGGGTGTACCTGAATCAGCAATGTATCCTGATCACAGTCTTCCTTGATAGAAACGACATTCAGGAAATTACCACTCTCCTCACCTTTCGTCCAAAGACGGTTCTTGGTGCGGCTGAAAAAAGTCACTTTACCGGTTTCTACCGTTTTGTCGTAAGCCTCTTTATTCATGAAGCCCAACATCAACACCTTAGCGGTGTCTGCGTCTTGTATGATTGCCGGAATAAGTCCGTTCATTTTATCAAAATCCATTTTTATATAATTACGAATTACAATTTACGAATTATAATGCGGTATAAGCATCCTATCATCTTACTATTTTATCATCCCCTTACACCGTTCGCATCGAGATTCCCTGGGCGCAAAGATACGATTTTAAATCGGGAATTTTAATTTCTCCGAAATGAAAAACGCTGGCTGCCAACGCCGCATCTGCTTTTCCTTGCAAAAACACATCACGAAAATGCTCTTTTGCTCCTGCTCCGCCCGATGCAATCACCGGAATAGAGAGGTTATCAGACATTTCAGCAAGCGCTTCATTAGCGTATCCGGTCTTTACGCCATCATGATTCATGCTGGTGAAAAGTATTTCTCCGGCACCACGTTCCTGAGCTTCTTTGGTCCAGGTAAACAGTTCCTTATCTGTTTCTACACGGCCTCCATTCAAATAGCACCACCAGCCTTTTTCAGTTTGTTTGGCATCTACCGCCAACACACATACCTGCGAACCGAAGTTCTTAGCTATTTCATCAATCAGTTCAGGACGGCGAATCGCAGAAGAATTGATAGAAATTTTATCTGCACCGGCATTCAGTAGACGGTCTACATCACTCAATTCGTTGATACCGCCACCTACCGTAAACGGAATACTAATATTGGCAGCAATACGCTTCACCAACTCTGCAAATGTCTTGCGACCTTCAAAACTGGCTGTTATATCCAGAAAAACCAATTCATCAGCACCTTGCTCACTATACGCGCGTGCCAGTTCCACCGGATCGCCCGCTTGACGCAAATTGACGAAATTGGTTCCTTTCACTGTTTGTCCGTCTTTGATATCGAGACAGGGGATAATTCTTTTCGCTAACACTTTTGTTTTGTTTTAACGATTTATATTCATGAGGATATATAATCTAAATCTAACTCAATTGAGAATGATTCGTCAATAATCCTGCATCATTCTTTCAATTTCCTTCAAAGTAATACGCCCTTCATACAGAGCCTTACCAAAAATAACAGCCGGTACCCCAGCCGTCTCCAATGCACGTATATCTTCCATACTGCTGACACCGCCACTTGCTATCAGGTAAAGGTCGGGATGTTTTTCCAGCATTGCCTTATACAGTTCAATAGAAGGCCCCTGCAACATACCGTCACAACTAATATCCGTGCAGATTACTTTCTGAATCCCTTTCTCTACATATTCTTTCAGGAAAGGGAACAATTCACAAGCGCTTTCATCCTTCCAGCCATTCACAGCTATCTTCCGGTCTTTCACGTCCGCACCAAGAATTATCTTCTCACTGCCGTAAACTTCCAACCAATGGCAGAACAACTCAGGATTTTTCACCGCAATACTGCCGCCTGTAACCATCTGTGCCCCATTCTCGAAAGCGATCTTCAAGTCTTCATCACTTTTCACACCACCACCGAAATCAACTATCAGGGAAGTCTGTGAGGTGATTCTATTCAAAACATTATAATTGACTACATGATGAGAAGCCGCTCCGTCCAAGTCTACCACATGAAGCCGGCGAATACCGTGCGCCTCCATCTCTTTGGCCACTTCTACCGGATTTTCGTTATACACCTTCTTACTGTCATAGTCACCTTGCGAAAGGCGTACACACTTTCCGTCGATAATATCTATTGCAGGAATAAGCTCTATCATAATATTCATCTACTTAATTATAATTCTAAAAAATTGCGCAGGATACGTTCTCCCACACCTCCACTTTTCTCCGGATGGAATTGGGTAGCGTAATAATTATCCTTATGCAAGGCAGCGCTAAACGGTTGTATATAGTCCGTCACAGCAGCTGTATATTCATTGACCGGAACGTAGAAGCTATGCACAAAATAGACAAACTCTTCTTTTGTAAAGCCTTTGAATAAGCCACTGTTCGTCTCTGTGAGCGTATTCCAACCCATGTGAGGCACTTTATCCTCATGCTTCTGTGGAACGAAACGCTTCACTTCCGTATCAAAAATACCCAGACAGTCCACATCTCCTCCTTCTTCAGAATGGCGGCACATCACTTGCATACCCAGACATATCCCTAAAAGAGGCTGTCTAAGTTCCTTAATCAATGCATCCATACCACTGGCACGCAGAAACTTCATGGTTGTTTCCGCCTCGCCCACACCTGGAAAGATCACTTTGTCCGCCGCACGCAATTCATCTTTATCCGCCGTTACCACAGCCTCCACGCCCAAACGCTTCAACGCATAATCCACCGAATAGATATTGCCCGCATTATATTTGATAATCGCTACTTTCATGAATATACCTTAACTAAATATCACTGTTTTATTCTTATATGCCAGTACCTTGCGCTCAATATGCTTCTGCACGGCACGTGAGAGAACAATCTTTTCCAGGTCTTTCCCCTTATTTACAAGATCTTCTACAGTATCTTTATGAGTGATACGAACCACATCTTGTTCAATGATCGGTCCTGCATCCAATTCTGTTGTTACATAATGACTGGTAGCGCCAATGATCTTCACACCACGCTCAAATGCTGCATGATAAGGTTTTGCTCCCACAAATGCAGGAAGGAAAGAGTGATGAATATTGATAATCCGATTGGGATATGCATCAATCATCCGCTCTGAAATCACCTGCATATAACGCGCCAGTACAATAAAGTTCACCTTATGTTTTGCCAGCAATTCCATTTCTTTTTTCTCCTGTTCTTCTTTTGTCTCCTTTGTAATAGGGAACAAATAGAAAGGTATTCCGAAACGTTCAGCAACATGTTGCAAGTCGGGATGGTTGCTTATAATAAGAGGAATCTCGACATTCCACTCTCCTGCCGTATAGCGTGCCAGTAAATCGAACAGGCAATGTGACATCTTAGACACAAATATTGCCATACGTGGTTTCGTATCCGAGAAATAGAGACGGAAAAACATTTCATATTTCTGTGCGTACAGCGTAGCAAAATAATCTTCAATTTTCTCTTGCGGTATCAGGAAGTTCTTCAATTCCCACTCGATACGCATGAAAAAGATATTCTCCACATGATCGACATATTGGTCCAGATAGATAATATTTCCCTTGTTTACCGTTATAAAGTCTGTCACTTCTGCCAGAATTCCCGGTTTGTCGGGACAGTGAAGTAACAGTTTAGCCGTTTTCATCATCCTAAATTATCGTTTTTATCGTTTTCAAATTACAATTTTCTCGATTTGAGTTTGCAAAAATAACGATTTATTGTAAAATAACGAAGTTTTCGAGCAAGAAGTTTAAATCAAGCAACAGAAAGCTTCGTTTTCATTACAAAACCATCCCAATCCCCTTTCACAAAAAGCTCTGCAAGAACTTATTTTTTTTCATATTCCAATGTTCTCAAAATGAGGATATAAAAGGAAAAGTGATAAAATCAAGCAAAAAAATTTCATCGTAGCTATTGCAGGTTTCAAAGAAATGCCTACCTTTGCAACCGCAATCGAGAGAGAAAGCAATTAAGGAAATGAAATTATGGTGCGTTAGTTCAGTTGGTTAGAATACATGCCTGTCACGCATGGGGTCACGGGTTCGAGTCCCGTACGCACCGCTTAAAGCTCTGAAATCGAATGATTTCAGAGCTTTTTTTGTTCAATATACCAGGTGTTCCACCTAATAATAATTACATTCCAAACCTTGATGTATCCACCTCTTTCAGATTCTTTTTCTTATACCCCCCAAAGCGATAACTGAGATTCAGAGTAAAAGCCCGCGAATAGTAAAAACCGCAAAACGTTTTGTAATCCACCTATAAAACGAAATGTAGACTTTTTACAGGCATTAACACAAAACGAAATGCGATTTTTCATTTGATTTTAAATGACTCTTAAAAGGATATTAAATATAGATTTTTTATATTTGCATTCAAATTGACCGTTAAGGTCACATAGTAGTTTTGTCGTTATTCCCGTCCGCTTGCGAAAGTAGACGGGATTTATTATATTGTATCCCAATAATCCGATAATTCCTTTAAGGTACCGGACATAGACTTATCGGGATTAGCCGATGTAGTCCTGTCTAATAAAAATAATATATTAGAGCCTTCAACAGCTGTTAAGTTAACCAAGGCAAAATTTCGATTATCGAAATTGATAACTTCCCAATATAGATCGTTATTCACCTTATATGTAGCCATTAATCTTAATATGGTACCTTTATTTTTGATAAGAGGCGTGATTCTCTTACCGTTATAACTAACATTTCCACCGATAATCATACCCTCGCTTGAAAGATTCCTATTTAGAAACACAGTCATTATAGCTCCTATGTACTTATCATCGTTAGGAAGTGAGATATTTAATTGTGTACCTTCATTTACAATGTAATTCATTGTTTTGGGATATTCATGTTCATCAACATCAAAGGATGTTGAGAATTTGCTACAAATAAACCCTTCCACATATACGCCATCAAACACAGAGCCTTTTGAAGATACTATTCCATCCTTGTCAACCTTGAATTTATTATTGATATTTAATCCAGTCGCCTTGATAGCATTTGCTATAATATCTCCAACCGTACTAACATCAGCAGTATCAGAATCAATTGAGAATACAATTTCATTCTCTTTTATTCCATAAAAACCTGATTTGGTTTCACCATTTATTGTAATACACTTATCTCCCTGCACAATACCTGTCAATATCGGTTCCTCAGCCGTCCCGGTGTTCTTACCCGTAAACAGCTTCGGAGATATCATATACTCGCTGCCTATCTGTACTTTGTAGGTATCCCAACCTGTTAACCACTCCGGAACATTGACCATGACTTTAGCAATAGTACCACTCGCACTTATTACAGGATCATCAGGCGAATAGCCTCCAGCAACCCCTACAGATATACTATCAAAATCACCAACATCGGCAATAGCAATATCGACTGAACTCCGAGGGCTTGAAAAATCAAGATCTGAAACCTCTGTACCATTTAACCTGTGGTTCACAATCCAGTTACCTGCCGAATACAACTCCTTAGTACTACCTTTAATCCGGAATAATTTAGCAACAAGTGTGCTACCTCCAACCGGATTAGAATGTATATCGCACGGGATACTCTGGACCTGAACTCCGTTCATATAGAACTCTATCGCAAACATTACAGCATCTTGGCCATCCGCGCCATCTTCACCCCGGAAACGGTTCCACGTATAATCAGCCGGATCAGTACTTTCTGTAGCCGTATCTTTATTAACCGCAATACCGATATACTTAGTAGTGTCCGTCGGCACCTGATACATACCACTACCGTCTGCGTTATCAGAATAAGCGATCCATGTGTAGGTGGTCTTGCCATCGTCACCTGCCGGACCGGGAACGCCATCCGTACCATCTTTACCATCCTTCCCATCGAAACCACGGAAGCGACTCCAGCTATAATCAGATGCCGTATTACTTTCAGTCTCTGCTTCTTTGTTGTAGGCAAGCCCAATGAAGCTCTTTCCGGCAGGATCATTACTAATGCCATTACCTTGCGCATCATCAGCATACTTTATCCAAGTATAATAAACCTTTCCATCTTTACCGGCAGGACCGGGAACACCTTGCGGTCCTGTGTCTCCTTTACCTCCTTTTATTTTAATCGGGGTTCCCCAACTGCCGGAAGATACACTCTCTGCAACTTTCTGAGACATCCACACGGCTGTGCTCGTTGCATCAGTGTGCCAGCCGTTCGAAGTGCCGTTTCCTGTAGGTTTTTCCGGTTGGGATTCACTGTCATTATAAGTGATATAGACAGACATACCATCATTGCCATCAGCACCGGAGACTCCGTCGTTCCCGTCAGCCACCATCAAAGCCCAGGCAGCACCATTATAGATGTATACCCGGCCGTTATCCGTATCTCGGTATACCCAGTTCTTTACAGGATTAGCCGGCGGTGTGGATAAATCTCCTTTCCAGACAATATCGAGTCCATCTGTACCGTCTATGCCATTGGCACCGTCCACACCGTCAACAGTCATCTGATACCATATTCCATCCTGGTAAACGTAACTTTTACCATCCGTAGTGTTTTTGTATGCCCAACCATTCTGGGGATTAGAAGGATGTGAGACATAGCTACCCTTCCATACTATTGATGTGCCATCCTTACCATTAATACCGTCAGCACCATTGAGACCATCACCACCTTTATCACCGGTATCTCCCTTGTCGCCCTTGTCTCCCTTTTCACCTTTAAGATTCTCTTTAACTTCATCATCAAGGTTATCCCATTTTAGGATAACATCTCCCATTGTGCAGACAAATTTATTCTTGTCCGCATCCCATACCCATGATATCGCACCACCGGCAAGTTTACCGGATTTATCCGCTGCAAACTTAGCGGAACCGTCGCCAAACTCAGCGGTACCGTCAGGATGGATGCAGTATACCGTATGTCCACCGGTATCGGTTCCTTTGATCATGCCGTTTTCACAATAGAATCCCCGGGCACCATCTTCCCCGGGAATATCACCGCCAAGACGTGTCTTTATCTTACCGCTCCAGTCTTTACTGTCAATATCGAACATGATATCAATGGCAGGCTGGCCACTCTCATCAGCGTGGATGTAGATTGCGGACTGGCGATTCTTGTTCACTGAGTTGCCGAACTGCACAACGTCGTTTCCAACCTCCGGAGGATTGGTTACAATCCCTTCAGTATCCTTATCAAACTCGGACACCGGCACATGAATCACATCTTCCACAACGGAAGATATTTCGACATGGTAGAATGTTTGTTTAGTCCCTGTATAGGTCTGGCACCGCATGAAGTCATGAGCTACAAAGCTCATGGTCTCATCCTCCAAGGTGATAAGATACTCCGTACCATCTTCGGATAGCGTAACAGTAGCTATCTTACCACACGCCTGCGAGATGCCCAATGAACCGATTATCGCCCGCATCTTTGACACCAACATCTCAAACACAATAAACTGTTCACGCACCCGGATGGAGTCGATCTCAAGCATCCATTTACCCTTTACGTACTCCCAGATTTTCCATCCGTAACCTGCAAACCCGGACATGAAGTCTTCGACCACTTCCGTCACGTATTCTCCGGCAGCATTCATCACTTGCTTACCGGTTTTCTTTGCCGAAACAAGCATACCTACGATCTTTGCTGTACTTAATATTGCCATATCAATCAGTATTTATATCATTATCTTTAAGTTCTTCAGGTATATCAATCTCTTCATAATGCTCCGGAAGTTCCAATAAAGGTTCGTCCAGTTTCTCGCCATGCAGATAATAGGTATACCCCAAATACAAATCCGGACCAGCTATAAAACCATCCGAGATACGGCGAAGCACTTTACCTTTTGACGCTACAATCTTTTTTATAGAATCTCTTTCATCCATATTAATAATCCTTTGTATATTCTGATAACGGCTTTATCCTGGATGCCATTCCCGACCAACCGGAAGCGGACTTATAGGTATTAACAACGGAGTCCGGCACGTAAAAAATACAGTTGTCTGTGTTGTAGAACGAAGCGTATCCCAATGTTGGCGGTGTCTCCTGTAGAATGATCATCTCAGTTAAATTAGGACAATTGGCAAAAGCATTGTTTCCTGTATATACAGATACATTGATTGCACGATTGATAATTCTTTTCAATGAGGTACAGCCATTTGTTGCTCCATATCCAATAGTGGTTACAGTTGCTGGTATATCCAATTCCTCCAGTGAGATGCAATTCAGAAACATATTGCCTCCGATCTCCGTCATGTCAGAAGGCAAGGTGATATTACGCAGAGACGAACATCCATTAAACATTGAACCAGTTTTATATTCTGATAACCTTGAAATGGAAGAAGGAAGCTCAACCTCTTCCAACGCCGTACATCCGGCAAACATATTGCTTACAAAAGAACTATCCTCCCGAATTGAAATCTTTTTTAAAGAGGAACATCCATAGAATGTCGCTGCATCGCTATTATATGCTACCCAATGAAAATGTTTCAAAGGGGAAGCATCGACAATATCTGTGTTTCCGCGAAATTCAGTATTAATAACTCTCCTAACAGCCGCTTCTGCCTCTGTTATAAATCCATCTCCATCAGTATCCCACAAAGTGTTTGCAATAGCTTTAAACGCAGGATCAGCCATATATATTGCCGGCTCCCCATTCATTATCAGTTCTAATTTGTTGAAAGTATTTCTTAGCGCATCAACGAAGTCCTGATAGTAATTAGAATGCACCGTAATCTTACCATCAAGAACCGGTATCGGTTCCTCACCCGCCAAACCGGATGAGTCCAAGCCCTCGTAGGTACCATCCGCCAGTTTCGCAAGCATATTCAACGCATCAGCCGTGTAATACTCCTCTTCAAAGCCTACCGCACGAACGTGTTTCAATACGTGAGCTGTTCCTTGTGATTGTTGTGCCTCGATGATATCCAAAAGTAGCCGCACAGGCTTCAGCAACGGACAATTCTCAATCCAGAAGTCGGTAATGTTCACCGCACACTGACCGATTCTCAACCCTTCTGTTGCCAGGACAGGGAAGTTCCTGAATGAGATGTACTTGTTGTTTGCCGGGTACTCTATAACTTCAAGCCCGCCGCCATTCGGAAGCTTGATCTGGCTCAGGTTTGTTCCGTCAGCATATATCTCACGAATGTTGATAATCGCGCTCAAATCGAGAGTACCTTGTAAAGTAGCTATATTAGACAGTAATATCTTCTGCATACTGCCGCAATCAGCGAGCGTAAGACCTGTAATAGAGATTATTACATCTTCTATCTTACTGCCAAGGATAAGTTCAGTCAAGCGCCGACCTCTTACCACCATGGTACCGGAAACATTCTTTTTATGCCAGTCTCCGATACTCAATAACCAGCTTGCCGCCTGGATAGCATTCTGCTGGTCGGCAGAGCCGCCGAGGTCAATAGTAATCTTACAAGCCGCGCCCGCTTTGGTTCGCTCTCCTCGCACGATGGATGTACCGTTGGCTATGGCCGGGTACATGTCGAACGCGGGAGTGATCTCGTAGTCTATCAAGTCACCGGCGGCACGAACAATAATGGTGTCGGTACCATCGGCGGAAAATAGCCCGTAGCTATACTTCGACATAATGTACATGATACGCTTCTTCACCCAGGCGGTTTCGGCCGAGTAAAAATCTCCGTGAGATTGTGTAATAGGATCAGTATCATTAGTATACTGTCCTTTATCATAAGCTATCTTCGCAAGTTCATACCGTTTAGCGTCAGCATTCACAAGCGTTGCCGGGAAATAGTTTTTCACACCCAGATAATACTTCCGGTAAAAGGCATATACCTTATCGTATGGCGTGCCCGAAGACTGACCGCACAATGCTTCCATGGCGGACAGCATCTTTCTCATGCCTGCGATTATCTCAGCGTTAAACGCCAGTTCCAGCATGTTCCAGAAGGTGGATGTTTCGCCATTCCAAATTGGCTGGCCATTATCATAAGAATCGTGCATTTCACAATGATACGGCTTGCGGTCCTGTCCCTGGTTGTCTATCGGGAAAATGGTATCGGCATCATCCAGACGCCAGCGCCATTTACTGCCAACCGTGCAAAAGTTGTACGGATAGGTGTTCTTCGCACGCTGGTCTGTTCCGGCCGTAAACTCAGTAAAACAGTAATGGAATACCGCATCATCAATATCGAACAGTGCCGGTATCGTGGCACGGAAGAGCTGTTTCCTTGAACTTATGAACAGTTCATTCAATTGTTCGGCTGTGAACACCGATAAGTCATCGGTCAAATAGTCTTTAAGCTGTGTTTTAAGATTGATCTGACCGGCACCGATATCTGAAGGGATAAACCTGCCTTCCGCAGCCTCGTAATAATACAGGTTGTACAGGTTGGCATCTCCTGCCTTGGCTATCCAGTATTCATACCCGGTGCCCCGGTAAGTCGTTATCTGAGCATTCAGATCATCCAGTGTCCCATTAAACGGGCGAATGCGGTTACTACATACATACACCGCATTGTATGCGTCTATCCACTTCTGTGCAGACAGTGGCTCAGTCTCATCAGCGTTCAGCTCACCGGCGTCAAAGTCCCAGCAGTTCGTGTCGTTGTACTGAAAGGCCTCTTCATCCGGATTATACGCCCAATATGATTTACTTCGGTTCCAAGGCACACGGAAAAGCGCGCCCAACGGAGCATTGTCCGAACCCTCAACAGAAAGAAGTTCGGGGAAAGCTTCTGTATCATAGCCGAAACAAAGGTCATCTCCTTTATCCGGACCAAACGTAAATTCTCCCATACAGGTATATACGTCCTGACCTTCTTCGTTGACGGACTTCGAGAAACCGATGAACGGTTCCTGATAGACGGCCACACGTATCTTCGGGTCGACAACCATGGCCTCGTTCTTCATGCCCATTTCCTTGTACAGGGCATCGTAGGCATCCACACAGCCGGCCTTGTGGTCCTGCATGGAGCTGGCCCAGTTCTTCTTTGCCGTCAGACGTCCGGACTTTGGAACACCATCGAACATCAACACTTTGTTCTTATCCGTAGTACCGTCGGCATACGTGGCGATAGAGGCTATCTTATTACCCTCAGCGTCCTTCAGCCCCTTCAACTTGAACCGGATGTTCCACTCAAGGTATTTCTTGGAAGATGTTCCCTGACCTTCAACCAGAAGATTGGTGAGTGTGAAATTCCTCTCCGGCTTATCCTTGAAGAATACTTCCAGATTACCGGCTACACCTGAAGGGTTATTCAGGTTCGGAAAAGGCTGGTCGATAACGAATACATTATACAATAGCTTCGTAGCATTGAAGTCTATGTTCACACCCTCGCCATCCAATACCTGATTGACACTCTTTTCAGTCTGTTTTTCATCCGTGGTGGCAAGCTGGTTGATATAATTTTTTTGCACGGCTTCCGAGGTCAACGCACTGTCATAAATGCGAAGACCGTACAGATAGAGATTCGCATAGTCGTTGCCCAGTATTATTTTGCCGGTATTGCGGAAATAGTCATTAATCAAGTAAGCGTACTGCCGGTTCTTCTTCCCATTAATATAGATGGCAACCAGATTGAAGTCAGGATCACCATAAGCGTTCGGCATCACCACCACAGTCAGGCGGATGCGTACACCGTTGTCAACGGGCACGTCCTGCGTACTGCTGTCATGCATGGATTGCGAGAAGAAGGATACATTCTCACCGGACACTTTCAGGCCCACACGGCTGCCGTCCGTCTTATCCTCCGCAATGCTGATAATGTCCTTGCCGGCATCGGAAGCATTCTCAACCTTGAAGTCTATCTCAATAGTCTTACCCTTGCGGGCAGCCTCCGTTATAAAAGGCTGGTAATCGATCACGGCCTTGCTGCGGGCAAAGATTTTCAAAGCCTTCACGCCATCATCGTCCGTTACCCAGCCGTCATTTCCCCAGTTCAGATTGCTCCATGTGACAGGTATTAAAGACTTGTCCACCTCATTGACTACACTCAGGTAATTTGTTTGCGAATTACTACGGGTTTTAGGGTTGATATAGAGCACTGCGCCGGCCGTGGCGGAATACCCCAAAGAATTGTTCACGTTCAGCGTGACAGGCTCTATCAGATGAATCTTTTCGCTGGTTACGTTCACAACCACATCAAAGTTGGCATCATCATCTGTATCTACCTCCATCGGATAGGTAAGAGTGTTCCTCGTATTAGTGGCTATATTATCATTTTCAGAGCTGTACACTTCTATTCCGTCCTTCGTTATACTGAATATAGCATCGGTTGCCGCGGACTGGCCATCATAGATGGCATAGTCAAAGACAACGTTATCCTGCCAGTTTGTGAGTAATGCGGCAACGTTGTTCACGCACATAAGCTTTGAGGTCTCTCCGGCAGACATGCACATGATATTCACTGAGACGGCTTTTGTCTGGATCGTATTATCAGAGTTTGACAGGTAAAACGACACTTTATATACGCTTGTCGCCCCGGGATGCGGCAGGACATAATTATAGGGAGTATCGGTATAGATGGCCGTACCAAGGTTCCGGGTATAGCTTTGGTTGTAATCATCGCCCGTGATGGTGATATTCAGCGTCTTGTTGATGTTACCGTTGATTATCATCGGGATGGTGATATCTCCCGCAAACGCGGTCCACCAGGCAAAGTTCGGCGCACTGATGCCAAGCGAAGTCAATTGCACGGTATAAGTCACAGGCGCAGTGGTCTGATCGGTGTTCAGTCCCTTTGTCGTGATCTTGATATTGTTGCTTCCGGAAGTCAGCCACTCAGCGATATCCTGCTTGATGGAAACACCGGAAGAAACCTCCATCTGCTTGACTACTGTAAAGTCTGCAAACTTGGCATTCTTCACCATGACGGTACATAGACCGAGCTCTCCGGTAGGCTTGTAAGGCTCATTCAGGTCGTCACGGTATTGGGAGATGAAGGTGAAATCAAGAATGCACTCTTCGCCATATTGGGCGGCAAAACCGAGCGAAGGCATGTTATTACGGATATACACGCTATACATCGTGCCGGCACCGCCCGCAAGTTCGCGCACCATCTGTTCAAGAGTAGCACCGGCGGCACCATCGTATGCGGTACCCGGATCGGTGCCTATTACAAGCCCGCCGCCTGTTTTCGGATAGAATGTACCGTCACGCATTTCCAAAGAATAAACATCATTGGGAAGACTGTCAAAGGAAGAGTCAGCATTCAAAAGCCCGCCAAGCGTCAGATCACCCGACGCTTCTGCCGGAGCGATCTCCATCAAAGCGTCTTCGTCTTCTTCAACGATCATGTCCTCATTCTCTTCAAGCAAACAAGACATTAAAGCGGCCGGGGTGTCTTGCTTCGGAAGACGGACGATCAGCCCGTTTTCAACCGTCTCGCCTTTTTTAAACTTTATATGTCCGGCAGCTTCATCATTCTCCAATCTGCTTAACGCGCGTTGTTTTATTTCCTTCAATGTACGTAAACCGGACAACACCCGATAATCAGTGATATCCCGCCCGTCCCAGCTCTTCAGCACATCCAGTACCGTCTCTTCCTTCTGCCCTATCACATATTTCAATTCTGAAAGACTGTTATCCACCTGCGTCTTCCACCCCTTCCCCACCTGGTTACTGCATTCAATCGTGGCAATACTCAGATTATCCAATTTCCGCACCACCTTCGTCATCCGGCTGTCCCGATATCCAACCTCACCGAAATATTCATCGCTGGTCAACCGTACGGATTGCCCCAGCTGTAACGGCACATTGTGAGTATCTATATAGATATAGTCCGTATCGCCGCCATACTTCGACACATCTTCACTATACTTCTTCAGATAGTTATCTACAGCCGCTTTATAGTCCTGTTCCGCCTGCGTTTCGTACTCCGCCGGCATACGGAAGTTCCAAGGAATATAAGTATTCCCCACACGAGGGATCAAATTCCCGCCGGGTATCTGAGTCTCTTCATCCGGATAGATGTTGATAATCTCCCACTCCTTAGTAGCCGAGTTATAATTCGCTTCAAAGTCACGCCCGGCAAGGTCACCTGTCTGAAAAGAGACATGCTTCACCAAGCCTGATATCTCATTATCCTTGGAAGACGGATCGAATGTCATCCCGTTATCCTTGAAATAATAGATAGTGAAGGGCTTCTTGTCTTCGCCGGTCTTTTCCTCCGAACGTACGGATGACACCGTACCTGTATAATGCGGAAATATCTCTGCGAATGCCGCTTCCTCTACATATTCATACAATCCGTACTGCGTATTCCGGTCCACATAAGTAGACTTATCCGGAAGCTGAAGACGGGAATACCCATAACGGCTACGGTCTATATTCTTTGTCGAACCCAGCGGAATCAGCCGGGTAAAAAACTTCACGTCATTGCTGTTCTCCGACTGGGTAAGCGAAGTCAGTCCCTGCATGTAGCCAAGGGAAATACGTTCGCCCCGCTCGCAACGTGAAAGGTTGATTGTAAACCCGTCCGCCCACCACTCTGTTTCGAAGGCTTCGGCTATGGAGGCCAGCGCATCCCAGCAAGAAGAATTGTTATATTCTATGGTCTGATTGGCAGCTACCACCACATCACCCATCGACCAGACTTCACGCCCATAGATGCGGTTCATGTTATCCACCCACTTCTTCAGGTGTTCACGCGGGCTACCGTCAAGGGAGAACTGCACGTCATATTGCCCGTCCGTCAGGTTCAGATACATCACTCGCTGCGCATCATGCTCCGGGCCATAGAATTTAACGGAATAGGCGTATTCCTGGGTGGACTTTTGTTTTGGCTTATACTCCTTATTAATACTGAACTTTACTCCCGATAACAGCACATAGTCATTCACATCCAGCGGCACATAGAAAGGATAAGTGAAAGAGACGGATATCGCATTCTCCGTCATCAGTTCCATATTCCAGGTTGACGATGAAGACGTGCTGGCCGTCAGTTTCAGTTCTTCGCTCTGATTATAGATTTTAAGCTCCATTCAAACAGTATTTAATCATCATTTAAAACTCCGTTAAACTCTGTGTCACTCTGTGGTGAGTCCCGGTTTCGGTTCCCTGAATTTCATCTTCCAGCGCCCCACGATCCTGCCGTCCGTGATATCCGCAGATACTTTCGCATCCGTAGCCGTCTTGTAATAGAAGCGATATGTTGCAGGTAATTCTTTCACCTTCAGATTCACCCAGCCCGCACGGATCACTTCCATGAGTGCGGCACGGCGGGTGTTGTATTCCGCCAGTGTCGAAGCATATACGGCAATGTATAGCGTCACGTCACGAGCCTTGTAGCAAGGAGACGGCAGCACATCCGGCAGCTCTTCACCGTCACGTTCCCGAAAGTCTACGGCTGTGTAGTCCTTCATCTCCAACGGTTTCAGCAGCTCTCCGAAATTGAAATTATCATCCTGCTTATCCTCACAGAGAAAAGCGGAATACTCCGTCCAGGTATCCTTACCGTTGATGCTCATATATCCGGTTAAATCTTTCATAGCCTTATCCATTTATTTTAAGCCCGTCACGATCCTGCCGGGTCATGATTTCAAGTATATCCTCCAGCAACTTGCAGTAGGCGGTGTTTTCCTCAATCTGCACGAAAATCTCATGATCCGCGGAACGTCCTTGTTTCAAATCTTCCAATAACTGATGTATTCCGCTGGCATGGTCCTGAAGGGAAGTGAACAACCCTTCCAACTTCGTCCCCTGTTCCTGCGTCATGGTGGTAAACGAACCGCTACGCCCACTCTGTAAAGCCCCGTCTTCATCCGGCTTGAAGATATCGAATCCCTTGTCCTTCGCCATTTGCTGATACGCCTCCAGCAGTGCATTAAAGTCTCCCTGCTTTCCCAGCACTTCATCCGTCATGCCGCCCAGCAGCTTTATATACTCCTTAAATTTTTCATCGGCGGACAGGTCGGCATTCTGCGTCACGTCCAACATCTTTTTCTGTGCTTTTTCAAAGATGTCGCTGAATAATGCGGAGTAAATCATCTGTTTTCCTAGATTTTCCAACATTTCCGATACGCTCTCATAATAGGAGGTGGCCGCATCCGTACCATTAGCCCATGAATCCACCAGCGTGTCGGTAAGAGTGCTGCCGAGATCACCGAAGATATCCGTCAGGTAATCCTTTACCTTTTCTACCGCATCCTGATATGCCTTCCAGTAGTCCGACATCTCTTGCAGGTATTGCTGGTTTTCCTGGCTCAACTTGCCGAAAGTGTCCGAACCGATAAACTTCTCCAGAGCATCCTGGTTGACGGAGCCGTCCGCATTGAACAGTTCAGGAACCGCGTCTTTCAGGGATGAATATTTGGCTGACCTGAACCAGGTCTTATGTTGTATTTTTACCTGCATGTTTGCAATGGAGTCTCCCAAAGAATTGAATGTATTCTTCAATCCCATGGCCTCCGCCGTCGCGCCTGCGAAACCGCTGAATATCTTGCGATTCTTTATCTTCTCCAATGTGCCGTTATACCTGTCCAACGCTTCCCTGGCAAGGTCAACGTTCTTGATGGCATTACCCCACAGATCATCACCGAAAATACTGTTCTTATCAGTGGATATCTCCGCGTTTAACTTGGCAAGCGCCAGTTCGTAGTTCAGTTTTGCCATTTCCTTGCGGAATTCCTCCATATAGTCCGTACGCTTGAAAAGGCTTGCGATGGCGGTCGCCACTTTCAAGGCCGCCGAGATAATGGTAAGGATGACAGAAGCCTTTTCAACGTTCGACATTGATTCCGCCGCGACTTCGGAGGTTCCCTTCATGGCTCCCGCCGAATTCTCGGACAAGGTGGTAATGCCATCAATAATACTCAAGGTGGACGTGGCTATGGTGCCGGCCGTCTTAATGATATCACCCGCCACATCGCCTACGGTGCCGCCTATATCGTTGAAAGAGTCTTCCACATCTCCCAGCACGCGGTTCAGTTCCGACCATTCCTTGATGCTTTTCTTGTTGTCCGTCTTGTCTTTGCCTTCTTCTTGAGCGTTCATCTTGCCGCTGACGGTATTCTTTAGAGTGCTGACTTTTGCACGCTTCGCGGCCAGTCCCTTGTCATCCGGGTGCAGGAACTCTTCCCTCTCCAGCTCTCTTTCAGCTTCCACCAGCAGGCGCTGCAATTCTTCAAGGTTGAGGTTTACCACATTTGCCGCCCAGGACTTGAACGCCTCTTCACGTGCGGCGAATTCGTTGTCAATATCCGAAAGGGTCTTTTCTTTCTGATAGTCCAGTTCGTTGAGGGTTTCTTGCGATGCACCGCCTTTTTCCAGTACCGAACGCTTTTCATCAAAGCCTTTCTCCGTCAGTGTACGTTTGGTGATATATCCCTGAAATTGATTTGCATACTCTTCCAGCTTCTTACGCTCCACTTCGGTAGCTTCCTTATTGATCTTATCCAGTTCATTCTCATAGATCATGAGGGCGGCGGAACGTTCGGTACTTCCGTCACTCTGAACTTGTTTATAATCATTCGCACTGACCTTCTTACCACTTTTCTTAGCATTATCCAGTCTTTCAGTCAACTTCTTCTCCTGACGATCAATGCGGGCCAATTCTTCATCGTATTCCAGCTTCGCCTGTTTACGACGCTTTTCATAACCCTCCTGCATCACTTGGACGGTGGCGGCTTCCAACTTTTGTTGAGCACGGAGACGAGCTTCAGCAAGTTCTGTCTGATAACCATTTTTATCGGCACCGCCTGTTGTTTTTCCGTCTCCGTTATCATAGACTTTCAGATTCTTACGGGCTTCCTTTATTTGACCGGTTGCCTTTTTATAGGTTTCCACTACAGAATTGTCTATGCCCAGGGAAAACAGGTCGGTGCCTTCCTTTGCAGCGCCATCCAGTGTCTTCTTTACATCGGACTTGATTTCTTTCAATACGCCTTCCGCACGGTCCTGTTGCTGTTTCCAGTAATCGTAGGTATCTTCTTCGGGTTGGGGAAACAGATTAAGAGTATCTACATGATTGGCAATGGTTCTGATATTTCTATCATAGTCCTTTACATTATTTACGATATCATCATATATCTTCTGCTGTTTTTCCAAATCTTTATTGGCAGAGGATAATTCATCATTGGCTATTGATAACCGGTTACCGGAACCATATAAACCTTTCTGTTGCGCCTGTTGGGCAGCAACCTTCTCAGCTTCGGCTTGTTCTACCCGACGCTGTGCTTTCATTAAGGTCGCTCTCTGATTGAGCCGCTTTATTTCTTCTTTTTCTTTCTTAACAGACAAATCCGCTACCTTGTCTACATAATGCCTTGCCACGGCATTGGCATAAATTTCCTTACTTAAAGCTTTATAAGCAGACTCCAACTTGGAAAGGTTGATATTCTCACCGTCAAGAATATTGGCGTACTCCGGATATCGCTTTATCCATTCGTTGACAGCAGCCGTGCGTTCCTTCGTTGATGAGGACGTATTTTTCAATCTAGCATACAGGATATCCAGTTCCGCACGTTCCTTTTTAATGCTATCTGACGCTTTACTACGTGCTAAAGCCATTTCCTGCTCGGCAGATAATAAATCAAGCGTAGCGTTTTTTGCTTTGAACAATCCTTTCACCCACTCCCCAATCTCCTTACCATAGACCACAGTAAGCGTTATAGCCGTCGCCATCGCCGTCTGCCAGGAAAACAGTGAAGTTAGTAATTGCTTCCAAATCGGAGTAGCCTTCTTGCCTGCGGCCGTCATCAATTCATATTCCTTCCGTGCCGATGCTACCGCATCCGTAAACATCGGTATATTATTGGAAATGGCCAGGAAGAACATCTGCGGTCCCATCGCCAGTGCCGGAAGTTCCCGGGCGATCTGTTGCATGCTCATTTTGACGTTGTTCAATTTCGGCGCCGGATCATACCGCATGATCGGTGTGTCATTGCTATCCTGTTTGGCCACTTCATATTTCACCAGCGTTTCAGTCAGCGAACGCACCTGTGCCTCCAACGCCTTTATCTTTGCCGTATCTTCCGGATTGACAACACCCATTGCTGCTGATTCCAACGATTTCTGCCGGAGTGAGTCTATATCCTTCTGGAGATTGATGATAATGGCCTTCACCCTCTCTCCGGAACTCTCCATGGCCCTGATCTCATCCGTAACGTACCCCGACAGGTCAATATTCGGCTTCACGGGTATTTCCGCCTGTTTTTTCAGGCGTTTCAGTTCTTCCTCCAGCTCCACGATCTTACCCTTCAGAGCTTGTATATCCGCCAGATCGGAAGGCGAAGAAACGCCCGTAGACAACGCATCTTTGAATGCGGACTGCAAGCCGGCCAATTCCTTTTTTAGGATATTGATCACTTCCTGCATCTGAGTTTCCATCCCGGTAATGTTCCGCTGTGCCGACTGCATGCCGCTACAGGTCTTGTCATCCAGGAATATTTCAAGTCGTATGGGTTCCATCTCAGTTTTCCTCTTCTTCTAATTTTCGTAAATAACTTAGCGGATCATTATCCTCGGAAGCAGTCTTCTTGTCCTCTTCCGCCTCCAGTTCACGCAAGTACTCCAACGTCGTTTTCTTCCTTCCGTCCACATGGCGGGGATAATCCTGCCACATCAGCATCAGCGTCGGGTAGTTCACGCCCCGCATGATGTACTTCATGCTCCAGCCCGTGTCACGGGCTATCTGTCCTATCAGTCCGAACGGGCTATGGGCGGGTTCTGTGTACCCCTTTAACTCCCGTTCTATTTTCTTTTTTGGCTCAGGTTGGGCGACATCAGGTTCATCACCTCCGCCAATCTGATAGTATTTCCGAAAGGGACAGTATTCATCACATTGAGAATGATCATCCAGGCTTCTTCCAATGCCACAGGATGCATGCAGTTCCTCAGCATCCACGCCACAGGACGGTTAAGCAACCAGCCCAGCAACCAGCCGCGCACGATGCCGTAAGCCACCATGCGGCTCACCGTCTTCGTATGCTTCCCGATGAACTCCAGTTTCTGCTCGAAGGTGTATGTCTTCAACTCCTTATGTGTCACTCCCATCTTCAGGTACATGCGTGCCATGCGGCAACGGCTTTCCAACGTCGATACACGCATCACCCAGCGAATATGTCTTCCCCCGAGAAGCCGAAGCGGAAGAGAAATGCCTGCATCCGACATTATCTTTTCCGCCAGGAGTTCTATATTGAAGTCCGTCATCCTTCAGGATTTACTGCCGGCGCGCCCGTTTCCGGGTTGATGCCTTTGGCAAATATCTTCAGGCTTTTGCCGTCTTCATTTCTCAGCAGCTCGATGTTCAGGGCCAAGGCCAACACTCCCTGAGAGTTGATGCCGTTGGCAAAATCATTACCCGTAACTTTCGCATTGAAAAAGCGGATAGTTTCGCCACTGTCACACAAGATGTCCATCACACCGGTCTTTTCCCATTTCTCAGGCGGTTCCCAGTTGCCGTTCACATCCTTTGTGCCACCGATGACACTCACAAGGTTCTCTGTCGACAAGTCTATCAGGTTACACGTGAAGGCTTTCTTTCCCGGATTGCTGGTTATTGTCACCACCGGGCCGTCCTTCACCTGGGCGGCGTAAACGTCTAATTGCGTAGGGGCGGTACCTGCCGGCTGAAGACCTTGCTCGTCTATCCAGCCGATTACCTTGTTGTCAAATTTTGCCTGGGCTAATCCATATATTGCTTTCATAAGCTCATTGTTTTTAAATGTTCTTTAATCGCCGTCTAATAATGATCAGGACAAGGACGGCAACGGCTATCCGCCCTATCCAGACTTGAAACCACTGAAAGCCCGTAGGCTCTTTTATCACTTCGGGCGGCAGTTTCTCCACCGCTTCCGAAGTTTCATTTCTGATCCGTGTCAACTCTTCCGATAACAGAATGACTTGCCGTGCCAGGCTGTCACAAGTAGCGGTTACTTCGATGCTGTCACCCGATATCCGGGTGACGTTCACCGTGGCCTGCCCGCTACGCTTACTGAAGCCCGTGCCCACAGGTATCTGTTTCAGCATCCCCGTCGGGAATACGGTTTTCGCCATGCTGGGAGGCACCGGCTCTTGGATCAGAGCGAATCGTTTTACGTCCTGCAGGCTGTCGAGGCTGATATTCGTCTCCAGTCTTGTCGGGCTTTTGCAACTCATCACGCACAGGGCAATTAGCTGCAAAACGGCAATTATTGGATTTCTCAACAGCGCGCCTAAGCTTGACAAGCTCTTTTCTAATCGCATTGATTTCTTGTTTTAAGGGTTCCACTATTTCGTCCATTAGGATGCGCATCGCCTTCTGCACGTTGTCCAGTTCACTACCACGGGTATTTACCTGTGCCGCCTGAACTTCCGTCTTCAGCTTCTCAACCTCCTGAACGTATTTTCTTCTGTCTATATACATCTTGAATCCTCCGGCACCTATGACAGCCGTAAGGATACCACAGATCAGCCTCATGTATTCAAGTGTATCCATTTGTTCCTCCTGTTTTTTTAGAGTAAGTTCCAACCGGCTTGTACGTCCGCCATCACAGCAGGTACCCCGTTCTCCACCTGCGACATCGCAGCTGCGAAAGCGCACATGGTCGCCCGGTCATTCACATCAGGCACATAACTGTCGGGCACCTGCATCTCTTTACAAACCCGGCTGATATAGCCCGAAGTGTTGTTTTCAACCGGTGGTGCCCATCGGCTGATGAAGTCCGATATTGTACGGCAACCGTTCAGCTTACGGTAGTTCTGCAACAATTTTATCAAAGCCCGGTAGCCGTAGGCCATCGCGCGGAACTGGCAGAACGACTTGTCCTGTGAGGGCCGGACTTCCCCCTGCCACACGGTACGTGACAGGCGGATGTTTCCGGGGTTGTTGTTTCGCAGTCCTCTGCTCATCACTCGCTGATAGCTGAAGTTCCGATACTGATGTAGGCGTTTCCGTCGTACATTAAAGTAGTCACCTTGCTTGCCGCGCAAGCTACATCACCCATGGTCTGGGCAGCAGCACTGGCATTCCTGATGATAAGCAGTGAGCCTGCCTGCACTTGCGTGTCCAGTGTGAAAGTGGTTGCAGCGGTTGCGGCTGCAATGTCCACAATTTGAGGATTACAGTCATGCACCAGGGCATTGCCTTCGGGCTTGCGGGTCACCGCTACCGGAAACGGGATTTGTACACAGCGGTCTCCCTCTTCTGAATAGGGAGCTACGAAGTCGAAACTTCTCCGCGATTTCATGTTAATATAACTCATTATCTTGCTATTTTAAGGGTTATGCTTTCTTGGTGGTGAACATGGCACCCAGGTACTTGCCGGTGATAGGCAATGCGATGCCTCGCATATTGAAGCCCAGCACGTCACCACGGTATTCCGGGTCGTTCAAACGGTAGTACATGTCTTCCATACTCTTGGCACGGCAGACAGCTTCACGATACCATACGGTGGAAGCAATGGCATCCGTGTCACGAACCGGTGCGTTCCACTCCACTTTCTTTCCGGTAGCACCGTTAAATTTCGGAACCATGGAAGTTACGTGAATCTTGAAACCGAACATGGAACCTGTGGAAAAGAATGTTTTGAACATCTCTAAATCCTGAAGCTGGAGGTCAGTGGCATGGTACGGGTGCAGCGCCAGGATACGTCCCTCTTTGGGAACCAGCATCATATCCAGTTGGGTGGAGAGTGCCAGTATCTTATCGTAAGTCATGGCTACATATCCGGTACCCTGCTTGCTGGCATTGCCATCGTTCAGTTTCAGCACCGGAGTAGTTGCGCTGTCTTGGGTAGGCGCCCAGTTGTAAATGGCCAGTTGAGAAAACTGCATCTGCAAGGACTTCTGGTGACCGGATGCCACACTCTTGCGCTTCTCTGCCGATTCCTCTATTTCTATAGCGTTGATATGTACGGTGTTCTCCGTATCAAAACGCTTCATCGGAATCTTATAAGGCTTGTCTCCACGGGCCACTACAGGAATCGGGTATACTTCATTATCGATAAATACACGTGGATCAATTCCCGCTTCCTGCAAGTTCAGATACTCATTGTCCGTCCACATACTGAAATCCCGTGAATCAGAGACAAACGATGTTTCAGGATAGAATTTCTCGATGATCTCCGGAATCCAGATTTCCTTGTTCAAGCCTTCAGCCAAACAGCCGGTGAGGTGCAACGGAATCAGTGAAAGCCCCATCTGGATGCCGAACATCAGATTATGGTCGACGCCGATACTCTGTGCGAACATCCCCGAAGTAGTAAAATTGAACAGCAACGCTGTCAACAGTGAAAAAATGAATTTTGTCTTCATTGTTTTTTTATTTATAAAATGATTACTCCGGGTACTTACCGTAGGCATTATAGAACTTCTCCCGGTAGAGGTCCTTATCCTTTTTCAATTCTTTCAGCATATCCTTTTCAAGGATTTCCTTGAAAGTCATGTCCGATAATTGCACACTGCCCGTTGCCTTGCCACCGCTATGTACTTGCGGACTGACAGGCTGACGGGCGGTAATGGAACTCAAGCGAACCTCCGCTTTGGTAAAGTCCGTACCAAAGTCTTCCAGCCAACTTTCCTTACCCTTGGCATCAATACGTCCGTCCTTTACGGCAGCATCCACCAGGGAAATAGCTTTCTGTTTGTTGGCCTCTTTCTCTTTTGTTTCATAAGAGGTCACCCGCCCCTGTAATGTCTGTTTTTCCGTTCTCAGGCTTGCATTCTCGGCTTGCAGATTGTCGCGAAGGGTAATCAATCCTTGCACGGCTTCCTGAACAGCTTGATCGGACGCCGAATCCGACAGCTTCAACATCTGTGTCAAATAACTCATGTTGTTTTTGGTTTTATGGTTAATACTAATGCTCTTATCTATCAGTTTAATAAATGCTTTACTGTCTGAAAGGTCTATACGCTTGTTAGTCGCGCGATCATACATTGCCAAAGCATTGTGGTTGGAACCGATGGGGCAAACAGACATCTCACGCATGGTCCACTTTGTTGCCGTAGGGCCGGTCTGTCCCGACAGTTTCAACGCGGGATCATCACTAACCTCTTCGGGTGGCCAGGCTCCAATACTTGCCATGCGCAGAAAACCACGGTCCACTTTCCCGGCTATCATCCGCCCCTTTTCGTCTTCTTCATCGAACACAACATCCACAAGAATTCTCCCGCCTTCCACACGGATATTCTCCCCGCGTCCTATGGGAGCCTCCCAATCGTTGTGATTATATAGTACAACCGGATTCTTCTTGAACTCTTCCAGATTTGCGCCCGACGTCAACATACGAAAACCGTACGTGTTTACCGACTCATCGTGTATGCAGAATGTATAGGGTTTACTCATCGCTTTCAGGTTTTGTTTGGTGCAAAATTGAGAGATAAAAAGAAGGTGTGCAAATCGGTTTGTAATCGTTTCCTACTGTGCCGTAATAGTTTCCGTCAGTTCGTAAACTATTACAGGGCAATTATTTTTAGTGCTGTCCATAGTCTAACTTTGTGCTGTAATAAGAAAGGAGAAGATATGTCGAAGACACTTACAAACCAACAGAAAAAGGACTGGGCCAAGTTGCTTTTTTTGCAGGGAGAACTGCAAAGCAAGCAAATTGCGGAGAAAGTCGGAATTAATCCCGTTACCATGAGTAAATGGAGCAAAGAGGGTAACTGGGAGATGCTGCGGGCTGCCGTCACCACCACCCGTGAGGAGCAGATACGTAACCTCTACATGCAGATAGCGGAGATTAACAAGACTATTGCCGCACGACCTGACAAGTATGCCACATCCGCCGAAGCGGACACCATCAATAAACTTTCCGCTGCCATTGCCAAAATGGAAGGTGACTACGGAATAGCCGATATCATAAGTGTCAGCAAGCAGATTCTTTTCTGGCTTCGCAAGCGTGATCCGGAAAAAGCAATCGAGCTGAGTTATTTCTTTGATGAATTCGTAAAGGAAAGGTTGAGGTGACGCCATGGCTAAGAAGAAATTAACCGGGAATACCAAGGTTCTGTCCGATGACTGGGAGGAAACCATACGGCAGATACGTACACAGACCGCGGTGGACTTCACCATGACTGGTGAAGAAAAGACAAGGAAGTTGCGCCAGCTGGAGGCAAGTCCTGTCGAGTGGATGAAGTTCATGTTCTACAGGTATGCCAAGTATGAGTTCGCCAAGTTCCAGAAAAAAGCCATCGACCGGATTATCGGTCATTCCGACGGTAACTGGTATGAAGTGCTGAGCTGGTCGCGTGAGTTGGCAAAGAGCACCATCGTTATGTTCATTATTCTCTATCTGGTCATCGTAAAGAAGAATAAGCGGTGCGTCATCATGACTTCCGCCACCAATCAGGGTGCCATAAAATTGCTGAACCAATACCGGGCTCAATTCGAGGCGAACGAACGCCTGAAGTTCTTCTACGGAAATTTGATCGGTGACAAATGGACGGAAGATTACTTCACCCTCAGTACCCGCGTGTCGTTCATGGCCATGGGCTGGGGACAGTCTCCGCGTGGTGTGAAAATGGACGAGGTTCGTCCGGACGTGCTGCTGATGGATGACTACGATACGGACGAAGAATGCCGTAATCCGGACATCGTGAACAACAAATGGAACTGGTTTGAACAGGCCTTGTTCTTTACCCGCTCCATCAGCGAAGCGTTGCTGACCATCTGGACGGGCAACATAATAGCCAAGGATTGCTGCGTGTCCCGAGCCGGAAATAAAGCCCGTGAACTGGCGGCACGAGAAAAGCCTATCGGCAACTGGGATATCATCAACATCCGCATGGTGGATATCAACCATCCCGATCCGCAAATGGACTACCAGTTCGGAACTTCCGTCTGGCCGGAAAAGAATACAGAAGAAATCATCGATGAGGTACTGGCACAGGTCAGTCTGGCAAGCGGACAAAAAGAATGCTTCAATAACCCGGTAGTGGAAGGCAGCTATTTCAAAGAAATCCGTTGGGGAGAATGCCCGCCCATTAACAAGCTAAAGTATATAGTCAGCTACGGGGACCCCGCTCCCAGCAACAACACCAGTAAGAAAGCTAAGAAGAATTCCTTCAAAGCCAACTTCCTGATGGGACTGTATGAAGGCACACTCTATGTTTATACAGGTTACCTGCTGCATGTCACCAACGATGAGTTTGTGAACTGGTATTATTTCCAGCATGACTACGTGCGCGAACGGGCACAGCAGCGCAACTATATAGAGAACAACAAACTTCAGGACCCCTTCTACCAGCAGGTATTCGTTCCCCTCTTCCTCGCCAAGGGTAAGGAAAACGGCTACTACATCAATATTTCGCCCGATGGACGTGACAAGCCCGACAAGTTTGTCCGCATCGAAGGCAACCTGGAACCGCTGAACCGTGCCGGCCGGTTGGTGCTCAACATCCGTGAAAAGGATAATCCGAATATGCTGCGCCTGGAAGAACAGTTCCACTTGTTCGATGATGGGCTGCCTGCGCCTGCCGACGGTCCGGATGCCATAGAAGGCGGCTACTACATGTGCCAGCAGCTTAACGCCCACATTGAAGCAGGAAGCTGCTGGCATGGGCACCGCCCCCGCAACTCAAAACGAATGTAAAACTTAATATTCTATACTATTATGGCTTATTTGGATATAGAGGAAATGACCACACATATCTATGAAGAGGATATGAACACCATCAGTCACGGTGATGATGCCGCCATGATGTCGGCCATCGATGCCGCCATCGAGGAAGTGCAGGGCTATCTCACCAAGTACGATACTGGTAAGATATTCGCCACCCGGGGCAAGGAACGCAACCCCATTCTGTTACTTTTTGTCAAAGATATTGCAGCTTGGCATTTCTGCAACATTTGCAATGCCGGAGTTGACATCGAAATGCGCGAGAAGCGATACGACCGGGCAATCGAATGGCTCAAAAACAACCAGAACAAGCAAAATCCGAACCTGCCGGCAGCACCCGAAGCAAGTGCGCACTGCAAACTGTGTCAGGGAGAAATTGCCTTCGGCAGTAATCGTAAACGGGATAATCACTTTTAACTTATTATCATGGTACAAAAAAAGAAGAATAAAAAGCAAATTCCGGCTGTCACTGCAAAAAAAGTAGTGACACCGGTTTACAACCAGATACTGATACAGCCTGTACACAGGGGCGTCAACGACATCGGTAGCTGGAAGAGCGCCCTGCGTGCCGCAGACATGGGACTACGCAGCAAACTATATGACCTCTACGAGGATATCCTGTTGGATGGCTTCGTACTCGATGCCATCAGCAAACGCATTGAAGCCATTACGGACTGCGACATCAACTTCACGATGAACAAGAAGGAAGTACCGGTTATGAACGACCTGATAGACACCATCGAATTTGAAGAGCAACTGAAGGAAATCATGTGGTGCCTGTTCTGGGGTATATCTGTAGACGAATACTCGTTCATTAACGGCTTCGACTTCAACAGCATTCCCCGCAAACACATCCGCCCAAAAGAGAAGCTTATACTGCGACAACAATATGATACCACCGGCATCAGCTATGCGGAGGACGGCATGATCATCCAGTGGGGTAAAGACGACGATCTGGGATTGTTGCTGAAGATTGCACCCTACGTCATCTACAAGCGCGGCGGTTTCGGTGACTGGGCGCAGTTCGTCGAACTCTTCGGTATGCCGCAGCGCATCGGCAAATACAACAGTATGGACGAACAAAGCCGCCGCCTGCTGATACAGGCCTTTGAGGAAGCCGGTGCGGCTCCCTACCTGGTGATACCCAAAGAAAGCGAAGTGGAACAAACCACACTGTCAGGAAGCACTAACGGCGCCCTGTACAATGACTTTCGCAATGCCTGCAACGAAGAGATACTTATTACCATCCTGGGGCAGACCATGACCACCAAAGACGGTGCATCGCTTTCGCAAAGCAAAGTACACATGGAGGTACAGGAGAAGAAGCACCGCAGCGACCGACGGTTCGTGATCCGCATGCTGAACAAATATCTTGTCCCGTTGCTCGAAAGCAGGGGATATCCTGTGCATGGCGGAAAGTTCTCCTTTGTGGATAAGAAGGACGAAATCACGGTAAGCGATCTGAAGACTCTCTCCACCATGATTCCCATACCACAGACGTACGGTTACGAAAAATACGGCATTCCCGAACCCAAAAATGGGGAACCGGTGTTTCTGAGCACGTCGGGGCAAACAATTGATAAAACGGAAAATGAACCTTCGGCAGCAAAAGACAACGATCCGAAAGCCGGTAAGGAACCGGTAAAGAACAGCGACGACCGCAATCTTTGGGAACGCATCAAGTCTTTTTTCGTAGCAGCCCCGCATCCGGGCGGGGCTGGCACAATCCGCATGAGTGATGCCGATTCTTTGGACGAACGTCTCATCGCGGCGGTATGGAACGGGGAACTGACGGACTTCAGCCCGGAACTCTTCCGGTTCTTTGCCGACGACTTTTTAAAGGCTGTTCAACCGGCATTTAAAAAGGACATAAAGAATTCCGATATCGGAATCACCTACAATGCTCCGGACGACGTATTCCGAACAGCCATGGAACAAAACCTGTTCCATTTTTCCGCTGCAAAAACATTGGCGGAAATACAAGAGCTGAACAGACTTTTCCGTGAAAGTAAGAACTTCAATGAGTTTTACCGCAAGGCAAAAGAAGTGACCGGTGTGTTTAACAAGACCTGGCAAAAAACAGAATGGGATACGGCAGTACTGACGGCAGAGGCTACATCCAATTATCGCAGGCTACGCAGCAAAAAAGAAATATTCCCGTTCTGGGAATACAAAACCGTATATGATGGCAAGGTACGTGAAGAACACTTAAAGCTGCATGGAGTCATCCTGCCCGAAAGTGATCCACGTTGGAACAAGATATATCCTCCCAACGGCTGGCGTTGTCGTTGTTGGGTGGTAGGCCGCATGAAGCATCAGGTGAAATTTGATGTGGAGGAAATGCGCCGGCGGGTTGACGATTTCCTGAAAACCAAGGAATGGAAGATGAGCGCAGCACAAGGTTGGGGAGTTAACCGATGCGATTCGGCGCAGGTATTTACAGCTGATCAGATGTATATAAATAAGTTCCCCGGACAGTCATCCGGCAGTATGGGAAAGCAAACCGCACCCAAATGGGGGTTGGAATCTGTCCCTGCCAATATGGAAAAGAAACCGGAGAAGATACCCCGCACGGAGAAAAGCGAGCGGCAAGTATGGGATGAAATGGAACAGGACGGTGTAATCACATTGCCCGATTACCAGGGCAGAAATATCATTGTTGAAAAAAAACAGTTCGACAGCCACACCACAGCAAAAGGGCGTGACAATCGCATCCACTTGTGGGATGCCATGCTGGAAACCCTTCAATCTCCTGATGAGGTCTGGCTGAACGATGAAATAAAGAAGAACGAACTGGATACATACAGCCTGTTGCGTTACTATAATGATGGTGTCATAGTGGTGAACTACCGGATAGAAGATGAGAAACTGCTATTGAAGACCTGGTATGAGATGGTAACCAGACTGCCGAAAGGAAAAAGGGAACAACTGCAAAAGATATGGGACAAACGGCGGCATGGGTTGTTGATAGAAAAACGTCAGAGTGCATCCTCGCGTCCGTCCGAACCATAAAGTGAAGCGATCCCGTCACTTCTCCGCCCGTCCGGATTGGATAGCCGGTGTTGCACTCTTCCTTGGACTGTCCACCGGCAACCCGCCATTTTTTCAGACGTACAGCTACGTCCCTCCGTCCCAGGGTAAACGCTCTTTTGAGTCGCTGGCGGTGAACTCTGCAAAAATACGAATTTTAATTGTAATACAATGGATATCAGCAAGGAATTAAGACTAAAGGTAAATGAAGCCATGAATGCGGTACCGGACCTGGTGGCGGAACTGGCCGTGGATTACTTCAAGGAACGGTTCCGCTATAAAGAGTTCGATGGAAAGGAATGGCCGGGACCCGGACGGGGATATAAACGCTCCAACGGTTCGCTGTTGGTGGATAGCGGACACCTGCTGAACAGTATACGCCCGGCAGAAATATCAACGGACAAAGTGGTTATCTCAGCCGGTAATGATAATGTTCTTTATGCCAAAGTCCATAATGAAGGATTCTCCGGAAGCGTTGTCGTAAAAACTCATGACCGTACCAGCAAAAAAGGCAAACAGTATGTTGTAAAGCAGCATACCCGGAAGGCATTAATACCTCAACGTCAGTTCATGGGCGAAAGCCGGGAGCTGAACATTATATTAAAAAAAGATATCGAACAGCTTTTTAAAACCATCATAGAAGAATGAAAAAAGAAATCATGAAAGCGGTTATGGACCGCATCAGGCAAGAAATCCCGGCATTACGCTGGATAGATGCCGATGAAGGACAACTGGACTTCCAGGACAGCCGCCCGCCCGTAGCGTTCCCTTGTTGTCTGGTAGAGCTCTATTATCCCGATGCGGAAAACATGGCGGGAAACCACCCCACGGTGCAACGCATAGAAGTTGCCATAGCTCTGAAGGTGGGATTCAATGACTGCGCCTCGTTCAACGTAAATAAACCCGTACAGGTACAAGGCACGGCCTTTGCGCGTCTCGACATGCTGGAAAACATCCACAGGATTTTACAAGGCTTCCGCCCTGTAGAAGGCTGCGTAAAGTCTCTGCGACGCAAAAGTTGCCGGCCTCAGAAACGTCCGGACGGATTGAAAGTATACGAAGCGGTGTATGTGGCTGAATTTATAGACAGGATATAGAAAACTACCATTTCCAGCAGGGGTATATCCTCTGAAGTTGTCGGGCTGTGGTATGGGTACTGCAAAGGCGTTCAAAGTAATCGGAATACTCCAGCCAGGCATTGTTGATGGTACGTTCGTCTACAAAGAACTCATATTCGGCAAGGATAACAATCACGTCATCCATACGGCGACGCATGATTTCATGCCAATAGTAAAGGCGGGCTACCATCACCTGGTTACGCAACTTGATGCGTTCACCACGGCTGGCAGCCGTACGCTGAAGCGGTGTGGTGGATGCACGTCCACATTCACCGTTAAACGCAAGATGATTGCCAGGAAAAAGCTCCAGCTGATTGTCCATACCCTAAAAACATGAATGATTACCCGATACAAAAATAACTTTTATAACATATTTATGCAACTAAAACTATAGGAAACCAGTTTATTGATACCAAAAATGAAAAAAGCCACTACAAAATTTTGATGTAGCAGCTCTTTTTTAATTAGTGATTTATTAGTCATTTAGTAGGTTTAAAATTTCATTCAGATATTATCAGTTTTACGCTAATTACTTAAATTACTTTTTAAAAATCTGGCAAGAGTGTTCCGGTCAACTTTGCATATCTTGGCTATTTTACGTTGTGATATGCCTTCATCCAGAAGCCCTTTAACTAACTCTTTTTTCCCATACAATTTGTATTTATCAGGAGAACTCTTCCGACCTTTAGGACGTCCAAGTATCACACCTTCCAACTTTTTCCGGGCTAACGCCTCCTTAGTACGTTGGCTAATCATGTCACGCTCGATTTCAGCGGCGATTCCAAAAGCGAAAGCCAGCACCTTACTTTGAATATTGTCGCCAAGTTCATAGCCATCCTTTACAGTATAAACCTTAACTTCATGTAACATGCAAAACTCCAATATTCGCATGATCATAAATAACTTCCTACCAAGGCGAGACAATTCGGAAGTGATTATCACATCTCCTTTCCTCAACTTTTTCATTAATTTCCCCAACAGCCTCTTTTCAGGTTCTTTTGTCCCGGATATGCCGTCATCTATAATCCAATCATCAATTGACATCCCTAAAGATTCCGCTTTTTTACCGACACCCAGCTTCTGATTATTGGAATCCTGTTCGTCTGTACTCACTCTTAAATAGCCATATATCATAATGCTGATTCTATTAGTTGCATGGCTTTCACACCATAATGTTTAACTATTATATCCCTCATGGACATACATTCCCATTCTTCAGGATACATATTTTCAAGCCGTTTATCAAAAGCAATTATATCGATTGTTATATAATTATTTGCCGCTGACATCCAAGCATCATGCAAATCAATTATTGGGAATTTAGGTAATAACCGTTGAAATTCGTTACGGAATTTTGCCCACTCTCCTATTTTAAAATGGTTCATTTCTTTCTTAGATTTGAATTAAAGTACGAAACATTTCACTTTGTAATATAAGTCACTAAGCGACCTCTTTGCATACACATCTCCGTTAGAGAATTCAATCTTATTGCTTGTACAATTGATTATTCTATTCTCCTCAGTCTCTAATTTGAGTACATCTTCCTTTGTCATATTTCGTCCTCCTCTATTTGAAGTAAAATATTAGTTTCAATCTTATCAGTCCATCCATCATTTGGATGGACTATTTCTTTCTCGACATATTCTATTCCGTGAACACGTATAAATTTATTATTATCTTCATCCCAATTTGATGCTGTTCTATCTGTGAGCATAAATACATTGGCTGATTTAGGCATACTCTTGAGCTTTTCTATAAGCTCTCCAACTGTTAGTGTTTTCATATTTTAGCTCCTTTCTTACTTAGTTATGAGCCTCCCCCAAAAAATAACTGGGGAAGGCTCGGTTATTACTTTCTAAAATACATATCGCCGCTTATGGCTCGTGCCATGTCATCACCTGTCAGACGGATATAGCGGAAGAAATTCTGTTCGGTCCGATGGCCTGTCAGTTTCATGATTTCCAGTGTCTTCATGCGTCCAGTGAGATACATATTAGTTGCGGCACTTCTGCGGGCCGTATGGCTACTGATAAGTTCCCACTTTTCACGGGTGACGGTTTGTAATTTCCCGCCTTTGGTAAATGAGTAGGTAATCTTATCGTTCAGCCCGATTTCCCGCATGATTACTTTCAGGTACTTATTGAAATACTGAATGCACAAGCCACAAGGAATGCTACCGTTGTACTTCACAAAGATTTCTTTGACATAATCATGCGCCGGAATCTTCACGTCAACATTTGTCTTTTTCGTCCGTTTGATGATATAATCACCTTGATAGTTATCCTTTGTCAGTGTTGAGTAATCCGAATAACGAAGAGCAGTGAGGCACCCTACTACAAACAAATCACGGATACGCTCTTTAGCCCTACGTTTATCTTGTTTCTCGAACTTATAATAATAAATACGCGTAATCTCATTCATACTGAGGAATACGGCTGATGTTTCCTCCAGCCGAACGTCAATTCCTTCATAAGAAGGGTCTACCGCATAATTATACTGACTCGCCTTTCGTACCATAGACTGAATTTTTAAGATGTAACCTACAATTGTATTATGTCGTAATCCGCACTCTTCAAGATAGACTATGAAATCATCCAAAAACTCTTCGGTTATTGAGTTGGTGAAAATATCGCAATCATACTCCTCAGAAAAACGGTTGATGTGCCTGATGACAGCATCATAAACGGCGGGATATTGTGCAGACTTGCGTCTGGATTTCTTTTCGACTACCTCACGAATAAAGTCCGCGAAATAAACGCCTTCGAGCGGTTTGCTCTGCCTGAAATGATTGATGTAGTCCTTTCTTGGCTTGGCCTCAAGGACCGGAAATGATACTGCTAATGTTGTTTTGGTCTCTCATATTTAAAGGTTAAAACAAAAAAACGTCCTCCACCGTCAGCGGTTGTTTCGTTCCCTGCTCGTACATGCGGGCTTTCAGCCGATCGCACAAGATGTAGACGAAAGAGCCCGCATCGGGATTATCCATCTTGATAAATATGGCGGTTAGCCCCATTGTATTGGCACCCATCTCCACGAGATCGCACGGCTTTCCGTAGTACGTCCAGTAATACTGCACTTGTGCCAACACGCTGTCTTCTACCTGAATGATCAGGGCTTTCGGTTCACGGTAAATCATGGCTCCTTAAAGTAAGATTTAACTTCCCCGTCCGGCACCCATTCTACAGTTACTACCGCCTTTACCTTACCAGTACCACCACATGAAGGACAGGGTTTCTTCACTCGTTCAGTGATGATATCCGGGTCGAGTACATATCCGTTTCCCTGGCAATAGCCACAACTATAGCCGGTAAATTCTTTGGGCTTTTCCCGCCCGGCTCCAAAGAGGGGTGCGGAAATCAGCACCCCATTCCATTTCTCGCTCATACGCTATTCGATGTAATAGGTTTGCACCAGCTGATGATTCCTGTAGATGTGCAGTACTGTCCTGCCTTCGTCCGTACGGACTTCCGTAGTAACCACGCTACGGAAGAGAGTACCACGTTCCCGTTCCGCCTGTATCTTGGCATCAATGAAAGACTTCAAGTTCCTGAAGTCCCGTTCGCCGCCTTGCAGTTCCACATCAGCCAACACGTCCGACACTACCGCCTGTACATTCAGCAACCACTGCGGTTTGTCGTTCGGAATAATCGAACTATATCTTATCCGTGCCATAACCCTACATCGCTGAAAGTGACAACGGCAGATTCACCGCATTACCCTGTTCATCCTTCATCTCCACCTGAATAAACTGACACGTCGGCACCGGACGGTAAGCCGCCTTAATGATATTGATGCCTTCCAGGAATCGTTCATCCTTCGACTTGACGGCGAGCTTTTCCAGTTCCAATACCTTGTTGGCCTTCAGCGCACCTTTGCGATCCTTAGCAAGCAGACTCATGACTGTGTCCACCAGGTTGGCAGAGTTTTCGTCTTTGGCCATGGTCTTGATATACTCTTTCACCATGTCGATGCCCGCTTCCACAGTATCATCCCAGCCCTCATTCACGCGGTTGCCGAGTGTCAAGCTCATGCGGCTGTCGCTGGTGGTAAAAGTGTCAGTCTGACGTCCGCTCTTCACCTTGAAAAGCTCGTTCTTCAACTTGATGACCGTACCGAACTCATTAAACACTTCCTGCTTGATGCGCATCATCTCGGATGAGAGGCTTTGCAACTTCGTTACGCTGGCCTTGACGGTGGCGTCCACCAATTGTTTGTACGTTTCACGTTCCCGCTCGATACGGTTACGCTCTGCCTTTTCCTCGGCATCCAGCTGTGCCTTTAAGGCGGCACGTTCTTCTACTGATAATGTTGATAAATCCATAATTCTTTCTATTTATTGGTTAATAATTAATCTTAGCTCTTCTTTCTTCATTTCTCTTGCGCTGCAAATCCTCATTCACATACCTTTTCGGTGACTCCAACACGACCAGTTTCCGGTCAAGATGGTCATAGCGTACCATTTCGGCACGATAGGCGTCCAGCAGGCGATCATATTCGGCGGGGCTCAAGGTACCGGTACCTGCATGCAAACGGTCAAGATACTCGCAGATACGGTTGGCACTGGCTTCCAGTTGTCCGGCAAGCCGGCTACGGTAATCCAACTTGTCGACGGTGTCGAGATGAAGGCGGCTGCGGTCGGTGTAGTCTTTCATGACTGCGCCTCCTCTCTCAGCCTCTTCATTTTTTTGTCCAGCTCTTTCTTGCTGTAATACACATATTTCCCTTTTTGCCAGGCATGCACGAGTCCTTTAGCCGCCCACTTTTTGATGGTGTTCTTGCCACAGTTCAGGTATTGGCAAGCCTCGTTCTGCTTAAGCATGCCGGTCATGTCCATACCTTCGGGCATCTCTACAGGCTTCAGTGTGGCAGGCTTTCTGCTGAGACCTATCCATTGCTCCAGGCGTTCGATGCGGAGCAACAGGTCGTTATACTCTTTCCATGAAAGGGTCACACTGCCGGCATCCGTCCCTGCCTGTTCGTCCGCCGGGTATTTGTCCGCATCCGGTATCAAGTCCTCAAGTTCCATTCCGCCTGCGGCATAGCGTGCGGCATCACGCAGGGCATAGAAAAACCGTTCGTCTTTCTTTTCCTCGCCCACCGACATCACAAACTCCTTAAAAAGTTGCGTTTCCGTACGTTTCTGTTCCAGTACTTCCGCCTGAGCTACACTGATCCGATCGCCCTTCTTACGGAGTATGTCTACCGCACGGTTGATTTCTTGTTGCTTTCTCATCATCTGAATTATTTTTTTTTTCGTTTTTCCTCGCGTCTCATAAATGCCTCCAGTTGCTTCTTCGTCTCCTGTAGTTCCCAGAGGGCCATCCTTGTCACATCCTTGCGGGCCTTCGTATATTTCCGCGCCCAGACGTTCAGTTTCGCCACATTCATCTGATATTCCTCTTCACTGTCGCTGGTGAACCCTTGGTTCAACTGCGGGATCAGGAAGGACAATCGGTATATATCGCGGAACACGAACTGTGCTTCCTTCCGTTGCAGCGCCCTGGCTTTGTCATCCATCGGGTTCAGTCTATCAAGCAGTTGCTGAGCTTCGCGCATCGTAAGTTCCTTACTGCTATGTGTCCGTCCGGAAGTAAACTCATGGATGCAGCCGTGGCGGGCTTCGTCGTTCATACCGATGCGGCGGAAGGTGGCGTGCAGAGCCTTCATTTGCCCGGGGGTAATAAGTTTATCCTTGATTATCTTCATCGCTAATCACTAAATATTAATCACTAATTGAAATATTTTCCCCACGATATCTGGCAGCTTCTTCCGGCCATACATCATAATGCCCGACAGGACCGATAAACCGCCCCTTGGAAAAAGCCCGATATCCCTCGACATATATCTTCAATGAAGCATCGAACGCCACTTTCTTCGCACTACGCCCGTCCGGATTCTTGCCACTGGCATGGCTAATGAAAATAAGCAATTTATTTCGGTGCTGTTCCTTGAACCTGATATACTGGGCATAAGTCATCTGTGTATACTGAAAGCTGTCGATAACCACAAAGTCGGGAGCTTTTTGCCGTTTCAGGCGAAGACTCAATTGATCCAATGGTTCAGCATCCAGCAGCAGGAAACGGCGGTTTACCTCCTGCATGTTGAAGCGCTTCAGTGTATTCTGCATCGTCAGGCAGGCACCTTCTTCCAGACTATCGTAAGCCACGCGCCCGAAACGACACAACTCTTTGCAGAGTTGCATCACAAAGGATGTCTTCCCGTTGCCTGTATTGCCCCATACCATCCAAACACCTCTACGCTCCGGAGTGCCGAAAGCGTCATGCCAGGCGCCTTCAAAAGGCAACGTTTCAAACTTCATGCTCAGCAGTTCCCGCACCCCTTTGGCGTTGCGCTGGAAAGTCTTTGCATCATTCACTGTCTCACTCATGCTTGTTCTCCTTTCATACGCTGAGCTTCTTGGATACGCTTGCAGGCATGCACCACACGTTTCACACGGCGAAGATCATATTCGCCCTGGGCGGCCTCACGCTGAACACGCTTTATCTCTGCAAGGTCAGTCAAGCCGTTAGCCTGGCAGATGGCATATACATCCTGTTCGGTGGCTACATTCACATCGAAAAACTTACGGCCGATACGGCTGTTTATTTCCTTATAGCCCTTCTTGTTATAGCGAAGGCCGTTCTCCACACGACGTTTGATATAATCGGTAGAAAGGAAAATGATACCCGCCTTATTCTCCAGACGGTTGTAAATGCTGATGAAGTAGCTGAAAACGGAGTCAGTCAGCTTGTCGCCTTCATCGAAGATAATGAGCGGGTTCTGAAGGAAGGCGATCATGGAGATGGCGTATTCCAGAATATCCCGCAGGTTCGTCCCGTCCACCGGTGCGCCCACCTGCTTGGCGATCTCGCGCACGAAGTCGCTTTTCTTCATGTCTTCCGAGCAAAGGATATAAAAGACGTTGCGGTGAGTACGACGATATTCAATGGCTGCGGTAGTCTTGCCGCAACCTGCATCGCCCACCACCCAAGTGGTGTTTTTGTAAGCCTGTGCATCCGTCATGGCGAAGGTGATACGGTTGAAAGCATCACTTTCGGTCAGCGTCCAGCGTTCAAGGCTGTAGCCTATCTGTGCGGCTATACGACTGAACATATCGTCGCTGATGCTGGTGTACTTAGAATTACAAATTTGCGATACCGTAGCGGCGCTGACCCCGTTCAGGCTTTCGCTGGCACGGTTCTGGCTGGGATAGTTACTGCAATATTCCATCAAGGCGTCCCGAATGGCGTCTTTGTCTTGTTTACTTAATTCTTTCATTATTTGAAGGGTATTTAATTGATTATTGAATACTGGTTAATTGTTGTTGAAGAATGACTGGTACATTTCCGCCTCTGTCATGCCGGAAACCAGCTTGGTGTATTCGCCCGGCGAAGCGATGCCCGCAGGCTCTTCCTCCGGTTCGGAATTGTAAGTTCCCGGTCCCACACCTTCGGGATACTGTACCGGGGCGGTCAATTCCTCATTGGCGTATTCTTCACGCTGACGCTCCATGCTCTTCTGGGATTCACCCACCGGAATAGGCATCACGAGTTTCGTATAAGCTTCGCTCATGCACTCTTCAAGCAGAAGTTCTTCGCAGGCAATGTAATGCCCCACAAGAGCACGCTTATTGGCGTGTATCTGGGCGAATAGCCGGGTGCTTTCTTCTTCCGTCCGATCTGCCGTGGCACGATGAATGACAACCTTTGGCGTGGCTGTGGCTGCATATTTCAACGCACCCTTTGCACCCACTTCCCACAGTTCCACAGCAGTCATATCTTTGGGATCATAGCGGTAACGGAAACTGTTGCCAATATTCTGCATGTGGAAATTCATATCTACCAGTCCATCTTCGCCATATACCATGTAGCGGTATTCCTGCTTGTTGCGCTCGAATATGAAACCGTGTTTGTTATACTTCACGCTGTCTTTGCTCAGCAGCATGAAAAGTTCCTGTACCCCGAAGTCATCCAACGGCTCGGCATTCGGACTACTGAGCGTGGTGTACATCTCCATACGGGTCATACCTGTTTCAGAAGCTGGATGCAGCATTTCATTCCATTCCTTGCGGCATTGCAGGTATTGTTCTTTCATCTCTTCCAAAGTGGGAAGCTGGGCGATGTTCTTCATGATCAGGTCCACGTTGACATGGCTGTTCTCTTTTGTTGCAGTGATATTCTGCCCGGTATAGTTATAAAGCTTGTGCATAACCTGCATCTGGAAACGCCCGAAGGCACTCTCAATTGTTTTTGACTGGCCATTGTGGGGCATGGTGGTTTTATGCAAGTGGCAAATCTTCTTGAAAAAAGCTTGTGCTTCCGGTTTCTTATGTCCGCCCTGGTTATCGGTCACAATCTCATAAGGTTTCACCTTCCATGTTTCCAGTGCCATGCGGTAGGCATCATACTGGGTGAGGAAGTTTTCAACGCCGAAAGAATATCCCAGGAAGACTTCCGTACAGGCGTCCATCACCTCGTACACGTCAATGGTACGCGCCACCATGCGTTTCTGTTTCTTATCATAATCCTTGTAATAGAGATTGAGTTTCGTACCGTCACCATACCACAATGTATTCGGCATATCCGGAAGCTTGGTATCGAACTGGGGCATGAACTCGTTCTTAAAAGCAATTTCACCGTGAACGACGCCATACCACCACAGTTTGATGCTGGTTTTATACAGGTAATTAATAACCGTTTGGGGCGATGCAATCGGCTTCAACTTATCTTCTTCACGGGTAGCATGTGCATTCCGCTCTTCTACGATGTGGTTGAACTCTTCGAATATCTGCTGGTCGGTATATACCGGGAATTTGCTTCGCTTCAACTTCAGCAACAGTCGGCCTTCCTTCGGGCCAACCTTGCGGGCGGACTGGTTACCGGCATTGCCATTGACAAGCGCCGCGTAACCATACTTCTTATAAGCGGCATACTTTTCCATCAATCGAGCCTTCGGAAGCGTGTGCCGGTAGCGTTCACGCAGGCTTTCGCACAGGGCAACAACCTGTTCACGTATCATCTTATTGTCCTGAAAACCGCACTTACCTTGCGAATCGCGCATGCTCGCCTCAAGTGACATCATAGCGTTCAGAACCTTGGCATTCAAGGTATATTCCGCCTGGCGGTCCAAAGAAATCTTCGGAGTATATCTCTTATAGAAATCAACAGCTTTGCTGTCGCTTTTTAATCGACTGTCCATGGGTATTACTTGATGTTTTTTGATTTGTTCTTTAGCTTTGGGATTCTTGGTATCATAGTTATTGCGAATCGGTTCCGGTAATTTCTCATAAATAATCAATGCTTCCCGGCTTCTACATCCACGTCTTGCAACAATAAATTTCCCATTGTTGACATATTTGTCATAAGTAGCCGGACTGACAATTCCGCCAAGAACCAACTCATTACGTGTCACACACAGTGTCTTTCCAAACATTTCCATAATCAGAAACTTTACTTATTCAACTTGTGCAGGCCCCGGCATCGAACCGGAGCGGAAACCACCTTACTACAGACTCTCCTCCTGCTTCGCATCCGGCATCAACAGTGATAATGCCACAATCACCGACAGTGCCACGATCACCATCCCGCTGATGCTATCTTTATCCGTCGCGTCCACATTACAACCCAGCCAAAGCCCGTAGACCATGCCTACGATGACAGCTGCCTTCTGAAATTTTCTGAATGTTTTCATATTATTCGAGTTTTAAGAGTTCTTTAAAATCAGTTCATCAAGGTCACAGAGTGCATTGATCTTGTGAGGCAGCACAATCGGTTCCTGATCATCCTCATCATAGTCAATATCTATGCACACCGCATCATTCTCGGCACTCAGCAGAGCGTTGTGCTTTTCCATCAGCTCCCGCAAATCCAGCAAGAACGCCACTTCTTTTTCCGTTAATTTCCTGTCCATATCACTTTTATTTTTAATCCTTTAATTCTTAATTAAAAAATCTACCCCTATTCATCCCGAACCGGGATAGTTTTGCTACATTTGTAGCTGATAATAAACATTGTATAGTCATGAATAATAATGTCAAAGATGCCCTTCGCAACTATAAGAGGTACAAAATCAGAGTCCACATATTAGAAGTTATTGCTATGTTTCCCAATAAAGAAGATTCATATTATAGAAACTTGGCTGGTATGTCTATTGATAAAACCCTGATGTGGAAAGCCACAATTGTAGACGTTGATCTTGAATTTCAGTATCTCATTACTATTGGCTATATCAAATATACTGGTAAAGACTTCTGTATGGCTCTTACAGAGATAGGCATACAAGCCCTAAGAGATTGCACCATACAAAACTTAGCATTAGCAGCATACAATAATTACTTAGACCTTAAACTTAAACGTTTAACTGTTACTATTTCAATGATAGCCATAGTGATAAGCTCGATATCACTAACGATAGGATGCTTAAAATCATCGGAAACTCGTCAGATTCCACCATGTAAAGCATCCGATAGACAAACATCTGTAATCGAGAAGGATACCTCCTGTGTTTCGCCTTGTAAACCTCCTCAAACAAAGTCTTATTGGAATTCATATCCATATCGTTTATAAAGTTAACACTCCGTCTCTTTCCGTTCCCACTCAATGCTCAACTGCTCATAAACCGGAAGCCGCTTTTCATACTTTATTCCGGCACGCTTGTTCTCCATCGCCAGTTCGGTCAGTGCACGAGCCACACGCTCGCTGACACTCGTACCCATGAACACTTTGCGCACGTGGCTATAGCTCACGTCCAGTTTCTTCGCCACTGCAAGGCCTTCCATAGAGGAAAGGTAAGGCTGAACGCAGCCTTTCCAATTCTCGAAGAAGGGACGGAACTTGGGAAGAGGAAGCTTATGGCTTTCGTTTCCGGATGACTGGATGCCGGAATAGGTACCGGTGCGGCGGATGGAGGGGAGTACCTCGTTGGTTACCCACTTGCGGAAAGCTTTAGCTTCAGGCTTGCGGCTGATGAATATCAAGTGGTATAAACCGGACTCGTTGACAGCTTTAACTCGCTGATTTCCACCTGGGGTGTAACTAATAGTAACATCATGCTTTTCATCCATATCAAGCGATTGTATAGCCTTTCTTGGATTTCTTAAGTTTAGAATATTGCAAATGTCTTGAGCAATAAACCAAATTTCACCTCTTGCACTTGTAGTGCGAATTCTTGCACTTATTTCTGGATTACTGAAAACTTGCAAGCCAGTAGCCTGCTGATTGATTGTTGGATTCATACTTTATTAATTAAAGGGTTATTACTTTCTCATACGGATTTTCCGCTTCCTCAAACAACTTGCCGCCATGATTCAACGCCCATGCACGTATCAGCATTGCCAATGGAGTTTGTGTTTGAAACTTCAGTGCGGCATATACCGTCACTATTGACACCTCTTTAAGTTCGGCTACTTCCTTCACCTTGTCCTTATCCAGTTTGATGTACTTTTCTTTTTTAGCCATATATTCTAATTATTTGAATTACTATTTCTATCTTTGGGGCTGTCTTAAATCATTAAGATGGTGCAAACATAAACGTTTTGCGAATATAAACCAAACGTTTTGCGAATTTTATTTTGCAAGGCATTAATATTTTATGCAATATGAATAAAAAAGAGATGCTTGAACAGCTAATAGGGTATTATGAAGATGGTAACAAAACACGTTTTGCGAAACGACTAGGGCTATCACCTCAAGGGATAAGCACTTGGTTGAGCCGTGGTACTATAGATTATACTCTAATATACGCAAAATGCGAAAATATTAGTGCTGACTGGTTGTTATCAGGCGAGGGTTCTATGCTCCGTGATAGCAAAACTCCCGAAGAAACCTCTATGGGCCATAGTACAGAAAAGGTACAATCCACTTCATCCGATACCATAGCCTTACGTATGATGGATAAGTTAGACGAAAAAGACAATATAATAAAGGAGAAGGATGCTAAGATCGACCAGCTCCAGTCTGAACTCCGCTCCATGACCGCAGAACTCGCCGTTCTCAAAGCCAAATATCAGGATAAGGAGTCTGGTTTCAAATTCTCCAATTCCGCCGAGGATTTTACCGGCAAACCATCTGGCGACTCTGGCGAAGACTACTCACCCGCGAAACTACACACCACTTCCGTGAGATCATCGGCTGGGAAAATATAATCGTATTACTAATCAAACTACTCAGCAATACATAGCATACAAACGATAATTAATAACTATTTAAACAATAAACACATGAAGAAAATAACATTCTTACTTATAGCTGCTATAGCTACCATATTCTGTGCTTGCGACATGCAATCAAATAGAAAAACCAAACAGAAACTTTCAGAATTAGAAAAATATAAGCTTGCCTATAAGGAAGCTTCAAATTCTGCAATAACCTTAGATACTATATTTTTAGGTCTAAGATTTGGGATGACTCAAAAAGAGGTTGACAACCATTTAAGAAAAATGCAAGATAATAGAAAACTAAAAACAGATGGATTTGGAAGATATCAATATATCTTTTTCCTTAATGATAATACCACTCTAACATCATCATTAAGCGCTGAATTCTTCAATGATAAACTGTATAAATTCATGCTAAATATTGATGGGTATTACGTAGGAAATACTTTAATATCTTTTGACAGCCAGTATTTGAGCAATAAAGCTAAATCTCTATTTGTCGCTAAATATAAAATAGACAAAGATAATTTTGTAGGATATTATTATACACTGGAAGGATTAGGCATGTATTCCTGCTTTATCAATAAAAATCTGTTAGTTGAATTCACTCCCTTAGGTAGTATGAGCTATATCAACATACCAGTTGAAGTACAAAAAGAAGCGTATGACAAAAAAGGAGGGTGCCGTATTCGAGCCCCGTCAGGGCGCGCAGGCGCATCTCGATGATGGCCGAAGCCTGGATGTCGCTCAGCTCGAAACGCTCGATCATGGCCTGCTTGGCCAGGTCGGGGGTCTGCGACGAACGGATGATGTGCACGATCTCGTCGATGTTGTCCTGCGCGATCAGGAGGCCCAGCACGATGTGCAGCCGCTCCTCGGCCTTGCGCAGGGTGGCTTCGGCCTGGCGCTCGGCGCTGGAGATGATGTCCGAGCGGTCGGTGACGATGAGCTTGGCCTGTTTGATCTCACCGGGCAGGTTCAGGCGGATATCCTCGATATAATCCTTCACCCGCTGGGCATCTACCACGCATTTGCCGTTGGAAAACGGCAGGCTCCAAGCCTCCTCCAGCATATCGTCGATCTCGTTGAGGATTTCTTCGATGTTCATAGCTTTTCTCTCCTTATCTCCGCCGGAACTGCTGGGTCTGTTTTTCTCAGGGCGGGGAGCCTTCCGGCGGACCTTCCCCTGCCCGGCCTGCGCGCTGCGCTAGGCTTTGGGTCCTCGCAGGCGGTCCAGGACCAGCTGCACCACTTCCGGCGGCACAAAATCCCGGATCTCCCCTCCCAGGGCGGCCACCTGCCGCACCATGCTGGAGCTGAGGTATAAATTTTCGGCACGGGTGGTCAGAAACACCGTTTCCGCGCCGTCATAGAGCTTTTTGTTGATGAGCGCCATCTGGAACTCGTACTCGAAGTCCGACACCGCCCGCAACCCCCGTACCACCGCTGTGGCCCCCTGCTGCCGCAGGTAGTCCACCAGCAGGCCGTCGTGGCTGTCCACCCGCACGCCGGGCAGCTCCCGGGTACACAGGCGGATCATCTCCCGGCGCTCCTCCAAGGTAAAGGCCGGGTGCTTGTCCGCGTTGGGCGCCACCAGCACAATCACCTGGTCAAAGAGCCGCGACGCCCGGCGGATGATATCCATATGCCCGTTGGTAATGGGGTCGAAGCTGCCGGGCACCACCGCGATGCGCGGGCTCATTCCTCGCCGCCTTCTTCCCCGGGTTCTTCCTGGGCGGGACGGCGGTAAACGGTGAGCTTGGCCTTGCCGTAGAAGTAGGTTTTCGCCTGGACGAAGGCGCCCATCTGCTCCGGGAGCTCCTCCCGGCGTTCTGTCTCGCAGACGACGATGCCCGCCGGGGCCATGCGGGGCTCCAGCAGGGGCAGTACCTGCCCCTGCTGGAGCTGTCGGTGGCGGAGGCCCCGGAGGACGACCGCAACACCCATTACCTGGGCCGGGAGTACCTGTTCTACGGCCGGTGGGACGACTGTATCCGCACGCTGGAGCGCCACCTGTCCCTGCCCACCGCCGTCTGGGCGGATGAGCGGTGCGCCTCCATGCGGTTTCTCGCCCGGGCGTGGCGGCAGAAGGGCCGGCCGGAGCAGGCCCGGCGGTGGCTGTGGCGGGCCATCGGGGAGGCCCCTCACCTGCGGGAGCCCTACCTAGAGCTGGCGCGCCTGCTCTATGAGGAGGCGGAGTGGGACGGGGTGGTGTATCTGTGCCGTCAGGCCCTGGCAATTACCGACCGCCCTCAGACCTATATCTGCGAGGCAGAGGCGTGGGGGAGCCTGCCCTGGGATCTGCTCTCTCTGGGGCTGTACCACACCGGGCGGCGGGCCGAGGCCCTGGAGGCCGCCCGGCAGGCCCTGGCCCTGGCTCCGGAGGATGGGCGCATCCGGGACAACGTGGCATTCCTGGCGGGCTAGCTCTCCCGGGCCGCCGCCGTCCGGCGGCGGGACAGCGCGTCCAGAAGCCAGGGCCATACCAGTGCAAAGAAAAGACCAAACAGACTGCCCAGCACGTTGTTGCACACCCGGATGGCGGCCGCGGGGCCGGGACCGAAGAGGGCGCTGGCGGTGAGCAGGGCGCCCAGACAGTTGAACACGGTGCAGAAGCCGTAGCTGGCGCACAGGCCCAGGCAGAGCCCCGACAGGATGCCCAGGCCGCCGTGGAGGGCGGGCGGGCAGAGCTGATAGAGCAGGCAGAACAGCAGGGAGCCGCCCAGCACGCCGCCCACCCGGCCTGCCGCCCGCCGGACGGGGTGGGACCCGTAGGCGGTGAGAATGGAGCTGCACGAGAAGCCCACCCACATGATGCGGGGCAGGCCCAGCAGCTCCCCAGTGAGCACCGCCAGGCTGATGCCCACGGCCACCCGGAGCTGCCAGCGGCACTTTTCATCGGCGAGGGAAAAGGCGCGGAGTACCGCCCGGAAGGGGCGCTCCGGTGTCCTGCCCCGGTGGTTATGGTAGAGCACCGCGGCGCACAGGGCGAAGCCCAGCAGCATCTCCAGCCCCCGCAGGGCGAGCGCCTGCCCGCTGACCGGATTTCCATACAGGAAAAGATAGCTGAACAGGTAGAGGGAGGCGTTGCCCAGCTCGGGCTGGTCGGCGGTGATGAGCAGCAGCACTCCGATACAGAACAGGTTGAGAAGCAGGTGGAGCAGGGGCCCGCCCAGAGGGGCCAGGGCGGGCCCGAGCGTGAGCAGGGCGAAGGCGGCCGCCATGTTCCGCAGGGTGTCGGCCATGCGGTAGTTGTAATGGACAAAGCGGCAGCTGAGCAGCAGACAGAAAATGACCACCGCCGCGGGGCTGTTGGCCCCACCGAACAGGGCGGTGAGGGCGGAGATAAACACCACCGCAAACCCCACACAGGCGGCGTCCCGGGCCAGCAGGGCCAGGAGAAGCCGCCTGCGCTCGGCCCCGGCGGCCTGGCGGAGCAGGCCCTTGAGCTGGGGCACCCCCAACTGCATCAGTCCATAGAAGGACACGGCTCCCCACCCCCTTTCACGGCCGCGGCGTCCAGGCGGCGGTTGGCCTGGGTGATCTCCTCCATCAGCCGGGTGAACTCCGCCTCCCCCAGCCCCTCCCGCATCCGGTAGAGGGGGGAGAGATACGCCCTGCACCCGTCCTGGAGGGCCTGCCGTCCCGCCTGGGTGAGAGACAGGGTATAGCTGCGCCGGTCGGTGGGGGAGGGGGCGGCCGCCACCAGCGCCCGCGCCCGCAGGCCCCGGATGAGGCGGCTGACGTTCACCTGCTGTAAGCCCATGCTCCGGCTCAGGCCCAGGGGGGTCACCGGCTCCTCCGCCATCCACAGGCGGGCAAGCAGCTCCAGCTCCGACCCGGTCAGGGGCAGGCGCTGGTGGACGGCGGCCCGCCGGGCCAACTGCCGCAGCTGCTGCATATACTCTGACATTTGAACCCAATCCGGTTTCACAAAATCGTCCTCCATATACTTATCTATAATATATATTATTGATAAGTATATTACTCCGCCAGGCGCATCCTGTCAAGAGCGCCCTGCGCATTGACATTCCCGCGGAGAAAATAGTATAATAAAAAATACGTACCGGGGCATGGCCCCGTTGGGAGAGAAGGATACAGGGGGCGGAGCGCATATGAGCGATACCAATGATAAAATTCGGATTGTGCAGGAGACGGTGGCGGGCAAGGAGATCACCTTTGCCCACGTCATCGGCGGGCCGGCCCCCATCATCTATCAGAAGCTGGGCCTGAACCCGGCCATCGACTACGGCGCCGCCGCCATCGGCATCATGAACATGACACCGCCGGAGTCGGCGGTGATCGCCGCCGACATCGCAGTGAAGAGCGGCGACGTATACCTGGGCTTTGCCGACCGCTTTACCGGCACGGTCATCATCACGGGCGAGCTGGCGGACGTCACCTCTGCCCTGACGGAGATTGTAAACTACTTCCGCGATGAGCTGGGGTATGTGGTGTGCAGGATCACCAAGCGGTAAGAGGCGCGGCGATGGGGAAGCGTATGACACGGGAGGAGTTCCTGGAGGCGGTATTCTCCCGGCGGTATGAGGAACTCAAGGGCAGGGAGCTGCGTACGGTCCGGGTCCGGGTGGTGGGCAAGGAGCTCTCTCTGGCCCAGCTCATCGGCGTGACAGACCGGCGGGTCTATGAAAACCTGGGGCTGCACATCGGCACCCATCTGGGGGAGGATCACACCGGCCAGTCCATCGGCCTGCTGCACCTGACCCCGTGGGAGGCCACGGTGGTGGCCGCCGACGTGGCCATGAAGAGCGGAAACGTGGAGCTGGGCTTTCTGGACCGGTTCAGCGGCGCGGTGATCCTTTTGGGCAGCCGGGCGGAGGTCAAGAGCGCCCTGGAGCATGTGGTGGAATTTTTCCGGACGGAGCTGGGCTTCACCGTCTGTGAACTTACGGAGCGGTGACAAAGAGAGATGAAGAAGTTATTTCTGATGGGCCGGAGCGAGGCGGGCAAGACCTCCCTGACCCAGATTTTATCGGGCGAGGAGCTGCACTACCACAAGACCCAGTACACCAACACGGGGACGGACATCATTGACTCGCCGGGGGAGTATTCGGAGACCAAGCGGTGCGGGCTGGGGCTGGCCTGCTTCTCCTTTGAGGCGGACGTGCTGGCCCTGCTGATGGCGGCTGACGAGCCCTTCAGCGTTTTTGAAGCCAACTGCCAGTGCTTCACCAACCGGCCGCTCATCGGCATCATCACGAAGATTGACTCCCCCTACGCCAACGTGCCCATGGTGCGCAACTGGATGGTCAACTCCGGCTGTGAGCGGATTTTCGAGGTGAGCAACCTTACCAGGGAGGGCATTCAGGAGCTGCTGGACTATTTGCAGGAGAACCCTGTCAGGCTGACGCTGGAGCAGGCCAAGGCGCGGCAGCGCCTCGGCCTGACGGAGTGGGAGGACGCCTCCCGCTTCGGGCTGGCCTGACCGCCCCGGAGCGGA
>OGWS01000369.1_pt1 | contig 48272 bp, 43 predicted proteins | sample 1576111 | NCBI WGS metagenome assembly OGWS01 (sample SAMEA3541534, study PRJEB24748) | human gut metagenome | biome: human gut; feature: human-associated habitat; material: faeces | place: China | collected 2012
AACTGAGGGTGGGAGTTCAAATCTCCTATCTTGCTCCAAAACGCTCCATAAAAAAGCAAAAAGGGGAGATTTTTTTGAATACAGAAACCAAGTTCCAAAAGGTCGGGAAATACAAAGTTGATGTTGCAGATTCAACAAATCAAGCAATACGTTTTGTGAAAAACAATCCGTGTTGTATTTGCTCATGCGAAAACTTTTGCCCTATAAAATACAAGGGCACGTGTAAGATTTGGATAAATCTGAAATCTGCATTATTTGCGGTTGAGGAGGTAAAGGAATGATGAGAGAAAGAAGAGGTATAAAGAATGCCATTTGATATATCAAAAATAGACACGCAAGATGTTGTAAATGCTATTAAAATGTTACGTATCAGCACAAATGTAGTTAATAAACATCTAAAATGTGCTGATACGTAACATTTTTGCGGTTCGTAATATAATATACCCCTCTTGATGTAGGTTGCTCATCATGAGGGGCGCTTTTATGCTATAACTAATAGTGTTATTAAGCTGATAGAATACATGTTTAAATGAAAACAGCTTAACTTATAGTGCTGAATTAGCGGTCTGAAAAGGACAAAAATATAAACCGGTCGAAAATAACCGGTTTATATTTCTTGATTTTCCAAAATTTCAGTAAAATATAGTATGGCTTTTGTACTGCAATTTTACTGCAGTTATGGAGTGCACAAGAGTGAATGTAGGGGATTGAAAGGGCAGAATCGTCTAAAAAAGCTCTTTGATACGCCTATATTCACACTTGTTCTTCATAGTTCACGGTTGTGGCCGTAAAACAATGGTGCCGATGACCGGACTTGAACCGGTACGGTATTGCTACCGAGGGATTTTAAGTCCCTTGCGTCTGCCGATTTCGCCACATCGGCGCATTTCATGCTTTGATATTATATTAAATTAAAGCCTCATTGTCAATAATTTACTAAAATTTTTTCAAATGCAAACAAGTATTACGCACATATTTTGCGCCGTGTTTTATTGACGGCGAAATATTTATGTAGTAAAATATCAATAAGTTGCAAGATAAACCGCAAAATCGACGCTTTTTGCCGGTTCGTCTTTGCAACTTGGGCTTATACAGTTTAATATTTGATAAAAAATACGGTTTCGCGGTTCTTGCCGCGAATTAAAAGGGAATCCGGTTAAAATCCGGAACAACCGCCATTACTGTGTTTGACGTAAGAGAGTCCGATCCATTGGAGCTTTCCGAGAAGGCGACTCTTCCCGTGATGTATGGGATCATAAGTCAGGAGACCTGCCGTATTTTTATGGTTAAACACAACTTTGGTGAGAAGAGTGCAGCCGATTTATCAGCTTTTGATTTGTGCTGTCGGTGCACTCTTTGCCCGATTGCGCAAGATTTTTTCGTTGGTTAATTTGTTGCACTCTCCCTGCTTTTCGGCAGGGAGAGATTTTTTGTGTTCGGAGGATTTTATGTTTGGCGACGACAAAGAAAAATGGGCAGTAAATGAGCTTGTGCGTAAATCCGAGGAGCTGAAAAGGCTTCCGCGAAAAGACGATTTTGATGACGCCACACGCTCGCGAATTAAGGCATTTTTAGGCCCTTGGCCGCGCGCTCTCGAAAAAGCCGGTCTTAAAACTCCCGGCGGGAAGCGCAAAAAGTAAAGAGTTTTGAAAGGAGTAAGGTATGTTAAAACCTAAAAAGACAGTAAAGAAATGTCTGTCATGGCTTCTTGCTCTTGTGATGATATTGTCTGTGATACCCGTTGCGGTACTTGCCGCACCGGCTGATCTTTCAATATCGTCGGCAAAGGAGCTGCTCGCGTTCTCCGAAAAGGTGAACGGCGGTGAAGACTTTTCGGGAAAAACAGTAGAGCTTACAGCCGATATCGACCTCGGCGGAGAAGGCTCCGAATGGACGCCGATAGGCTCCTCGTCATCGGCTTTTGCCGGAACATTCGACGGAAACAACCACGTAATCAGCGGACTTTACATTTCTTCGGGTTCCAATGCGGGACTTTTCGGAAAGGTAAACGGCGGTACGGTTAAGAATGTTACGGTTAAGGGCAGCGTCAGCGGTTCTTCATCGGTTGCAGGCGTTGTCGGTTACCTCAATGCAGGCAATATAATTGGCTGCGGAAATAATGCCGATGTCAGCGGCTCTTCGGGAGTCGGCGGCGTAGTGGGCTATGTCGGCGGCGCGTCTACCGTTTCGGGTTGCTACAATTCGGGTAATGTCAGCGGTACAACAGGCTACATAGGCGGCGTAAGCGGTCAGCATTGGCGTGCAGGCAAACTCGAAAACTGCTATAACACAGGTAAGGTATCGGGTCCTGCCTCTGTCGGCGGCGTAGCCGGCGGACACAAAGCGGCGTCTCCCGAGCTTGTAAATTGCTACAATGCAGGCACGGTTGAAGACTCGGCAGGCTACCAAAACAATATCGGCGCATTGATAGGCGCCACAAGAGGAACGGCGGAGAACTGCTATTATCTCTCAACCTCGTCTTTCGCGGCAACAGGCAATAAAGGCGATGTTGACGGCGCGGCAAAGGTTGACTCCGTAACCGAGACTATGCTCGGTTCGGCATTTGTTTCGGGCGACAAAAATCCGAAGCTTGCTTGGGAAAGCCTTGTTTCCGCAGATAAGCCCGTTCGTCCTTCGTTCAGCGAGGGAACCGAGCTTTCGGCAAAGCTTTCGGGTTACATTAAAGAGGCAGTCAATAGCTCAAAAACCAAAGCGGGGCTCACTTCCGCCGACACTCTTTTGGGCAATGAAAGCTATATGTCAGGCGCCAGCTCTACGGCTACCGACTGGATGGCACTTGCTATGGGCCGTTACGGATATTTCGATTCCGTAGACGGAAAATATACTTATCTTATCGACGACGGCACAGGCTACACCGACTATCTCAATGCCATGAAGTCATACGTCGAAAAGACATACACCGAAAACGGCGGTACACTTCACAGCGTAAAGGCTACCGAGTGGCACAGAGGCGTTGTTGCAATAGAGGCTCTCGGCGGCGACCCCACAAGCTTCGGAACGTATAACGGTCAGCCGATAAATCTTATCGCGGACGGCAGCTATAACTGCAAGGTAAAGGGCGGTCCCGGCAAACAGGGTATAAACGGCTGGATATGGGGTCTTATTGCTCTTGATACCGGTATGTATGAGGTTCCGGGCGACGCCGCATATCAGCGTGAGCTTTTCATAAAAGAAATACTTAAAATGCAGCTTACCGACGGCGTAGACGGCAATAAATACGGCGGCTGGGTTCTCGGCGGTTACGGTTCATCGTCGGATGTCGATATTACCGCTATGGCAATACAGGCGCTCGCTCCTTATTACAATGACGATACTGTGTATACATATAAAAATGAAATTTCGGGCGACGAAGTTTCAAAAACGGTTCGTCAATGCGTGGACGAAGCATTTGACCGCTTAGGTTCAATGATGAACGATAAAGCGGGCTTTACTTCCTGGAATACCGATAACTCCGAAAGTATAGCTCAGGTTATAGTTGCGCTGACTTCTGTCGGAATCGACCCCCAAAAGGACAGCAGATTTATAACCTCAGACGGCTTAACGCTCCTTGACGGACTTCTGAGATTCCGCGATACAAACGGCGGCTTCTGCCATGTTGTCGGCAACGGCTGGAACAGTATGGCAAACGATCAGGCAACTTACGCTCTCGTAGCTTATTGGAGATTTGAAAATAAGATGAGAGCACTTTATGATATGCGCGGCGACTGGAGCGCGGAAACCAAAGCGGCAATCACGGACGCAGTAAGTGCCATAGACGCTCTTCCTCTGCCGACGGACGCAAATTATAAGTCTGCGGCAAAGAGCGCACTCGCAAAATTTCGTGCGGTTCCCGAAAACGAACGCAGATACGTAAATAATTATTCGGCTCTTGTTTCGGCAATAGAGCTTGTCGGCGGCGAGGGAGAGCTTGACTCAAATACGCCGTACATCACTTCTATCGCGGTTACAAAAGCACCCGATAAGACCGAATATTATGACGGCGACTCTTTTGACGCTGCCGGCATGGAGGTTACCGCATATTACAGCGACGGAGCGCAAAAGCCCGTAACGGATTATGAGATAATTTCCGGTGATTCACTTGAAGTCGGAACTCAAAAGGTATGTATAAAGAGCGGTAAACTCAAGACCTTTGTAACAGTTACGGTAAAGGATAAAATCCCGTGGGAGGGCTTGGGCTCCGAGACTTCACCGTACCTTATAAGCACGGCAGAGGACCTTTACAATCTGTCATATTACGTAAATACCAAGCTTATGGCAACTACCGGTGTTTACTTTGAAATGACCGATAATATCGACCTCAGCGACTATGACAACTGGACCCCGATAGGCTCTGACAGAAATCAGTTTGACGGTGTATTTGACGGCGACGGATATGTCATAGACAATCTTACTTCTCTCCGCGGCGGACTTTTCGGAACTGTCTGCCAAAATGCCGTAATTAAGAATGTCGGTGTCGCAAGCGGCGAAATCGGCAAAGAAAATATATACACTTCGTTCCTCGGCGGTATCGCCAAATGGAGTAACGGCGCAGACTTTATAAACTGCTGGAACGGTGCCGATATTTACGGCAGCGGTTACATGGGCGGTATAGTCGGTACAGTGCGCGACGGCGGCAAGAGTAATATCACGGGCTGCTACAACGTAGGCTCGCTTTATGCAAGCAGCGGCCATACAGGCGGTATTGTAGGACATCTCGATACTACAAGACGTGATACTTCGGTTGAGGTTACCATAGACAACTGCTACAACCTCGGAAGCATAAACGGTATTTATTCACTCGGCGGCATTGTAGGACAGGCTCAGGACGGCCACACCATAGTCAATTGCTATAACGCAGGTAAAATAACTTCCGCATCCGACGGTCAGGCAGGCGCAATAGCAGGCTCGCTCACAAATGATAACAGGGTCCAGGAATGCTATTATGACTCTTCCGTTACAGAGAACGGAATCGGAAACGGTGACGGAAGTACCACAGGCGAGACAACCGAGTTTATGAAATCTCCCGAATTCCTCGCGCTTCTCGGCGAAAAATTCAAAAAAGACGAATATTCTCTTGTAAACGGCGGCTATCCGATCCTTTATTGGCAAAAGACTTTTGATGCCGACGATGTAAACGAGGTTGTCGAAAAAATCAACGACATCGGCGATGTAACGGCGGACAGCGGCGTTAAAATAAACGAGGCAAGAAACGCATATGACAATCTCGACGACGATTTAAAGCCGTACGTTTCAAATCTTGATGTGCTTTTGAACGCCGAAAAAGAGCTTTCCGAAATAATAAGCCTCAAAGAAGCCAAAAAGACAGCACTCGAGCAGCTCGAGAGCTACAAGGACGCTTCGGATTACACACTCAATCGTGAGGCATTTAACAAGGCTCTCGAAAAAGGTATGGCTGATATAAGTGCGGCGAAGAATAAGGACGAAGTGAATACCGCTTTGATAAAAGCCAAGGCGGCACTTGACGAAATTCCGACAGATTCGTCACTCGGTAGCAATGACAACGGAAATGTCAATGTACCGTCGGTACCGGGTACAGACGGGAATACGTCAAATTCCGGAAATACCGCCGATACGGATATTAAGGGCGTTTCAATTCCCAAAACAGGCAGAATCGGAAATGCGGCGGTTGCATTTTTAATGTTCTCTTCTTTTGCTGCGGCAATGGCTGTTACCGCCAAACGCAAAAAGGACGAAGAATAAGACGGATTGATTACGTACCCGACGGGGCATTTTGTCTCCGGCGGGTACATCGCTTACACTAAACCGAAAAATGCCGATTATCGGCGGATTTATTTTGCAAGGGAGGTATATACCACGGATAAAAACAAAACCAAAAGAGCTCTTATTTGCTTTTTTATGTGTTTTTTGCTTATTCTGCCGTCGTCTCGGGTTTTTGCCGCGGCAGGCCCTACGCTCAGAACTACGCTTTCCGACAATACAACTCAGCGCGGAAGCAAAAAGACATTTGACGTATGGGCGAGAAATGCGTCAGGCGAAAAAATAAAAGCGACGGTTACGTTTAACGGCGAAAAGCTTTCGCCCACATGGGACGATAACGAAAAATCAAGCTATACCCTTAACTTTACCTTTGAGGGCGATAACACAGTTGTCGTTTCGGCATCGTCTGACGGCGGGCGAAAAAAGCAGCTTACATATCACATTAACTACAAGAAAGCGCGGCAGGGCGAAAAAATCGGCACGGCTGTTTGGAGCGTCGAAATGTTCACCATAGGCTGCGGATATCTCGTGTATCCCCAAAAAGTAAATATATACGAGGGCGAGACGTCCGCTCAGCAGCTTTTGCGCCTGCTTAACGAAAACGGATATGTGGGTTATTACGGCGGCAGCGTAAGCTCTTCGTTTTACCTCGCGTATGTAGCCGACGGTACGGCGTCTGCGGCGAGATATAACAATTATCAGAGAAGCTCGTCCGCTTCGTCTCCGAAAGCACTCGGAATTTCACCGACAATACCGTCTGTTTTGGTGCCGCATCTTAAAAGCACAATGACGTTTTATGACCCCGGCGATTATGAGAAAAACTGGAAAGGCCATCTCGGTGAATTTGTAATAACAAACGGCTCGGGCTGGATGTATTCCGTCAACAACGTTTTCCCGAATGTCGGTTTTGCCGATACATACCTTTCCGACGGTGATATCGTCAGAGTACAGTTCACTCTCGGCTACGGAGCGGATATAGGCGGCTTCGGTGCTATGGGAACCTCAATTCCGAATGTCGAAAATCAGCCGAAATCCGGCTATTTTTCGGTGGCGAATAAGGACTCGCTTACAAAGGCAATAGAAAGAACCATTTATTCGGGTCTTATAACGCGCTCAAATGTAAAAAATGCATACGCCGCGGCATTATCCGTTGCCGAGACGCTTGACGCTTCGCAAAGCGCGGTCGATAACGCGATTTCCGCTATCAATTCGGCACTTCAAAATCCGGGGTCGGAAACAAACTCCGCTCCTGCGGATGCTCCTTTGTCCGTCGGCGGCAGCGGCGCTCATGTGTCCTCCGGTGCGGCATTAGGCGGCAAGAATGCGTCGGGCGGCGCGGCAGCTGCCGCTTCCGGTGGGTCTGCCGACGCTGTCGCGGCTTCGGCTGCGGAGGAATCCGCTTTTTCCGAGACCGATGCGGGAACGGAGGAGATAACCGAAGCTTCAGAGGCTCTTTCCGAGAGCGAAGAGAGCACGGAAAACGCCGTATCATTGTCGGAAAACAAAAAATCAAAAACGCTTGTCACGGTAATATGCTTGGTATCGGCATTTATCGTTTTGGCAGGCGGAGTATGCTTTATTGTGTTTTATGTAAAGAAACGCCGCAAAAACGGCGAAAAAGAAAAATCTGTTAAGGAGAGCTCTTCCCAAAAATGACAAAACGTGTTATTTCGGTGTTTCTATGCGCTTTGTGCGTTATATCCTCATTTTCGTTCACCGTATCGGCAAAAGAGAATAAGGAGTATACGTCCGACAATTTCCTTAGCGTCGCGGACGGTATTATCGCATGGAAAAAAGCCGATAACGGCTCGGAACCCGACGGATATTTGATTAACGATAAATATTTGGAAAATGCGGGTACTACTCCGGGGGATTGGTATCCCATAGCTCTCGGCAGACTCGGAATTCAGGATAACAACGAGGGCTACCTTGCGGTCATAAAAGACAGGGTAGAGGAGCGTTATCGCGAAAGCGGAAGGCTCAGTGCCGCAAAGGCAACCGAGTGGCACAGAATAGCACTCGCCGTTCTCGCTATGGGCGGCGACCCGACAAATTTCGGAACCGACGAAAACGGCGCGCCGATAAATCTGATATCGGACGGAACTTACGACCGCGGCAAGACAACGCCGCTCGGAAGACAGGGCATAAACGGCTGGATATGGGGGCTTATAACTCTTGACAGTATGCGCTATGCCGTGCCTGACGGAGCGTACAACACCCGCGACGATATAATCGTTGAAATAATTTCAAAGCAGCTTTCCGACGGCGGATTTGCCCTGAGCTCGGATGATGCAGACCCCGATATTACCGCTATGGCGATAACGGCACTCGCACCATATTATAATTCCGAAAAAATATATTCTTATCACAGAAAAGCGTTGTCCGCCGATGAGAGCAAAACGGTGCACGAGGTTGTTGATGAAGCGGTTTTGTGCCTTTCACGTCTGCAACTCGACACGGGCGACTACAAAAGTTGGGGAACTCAGAATGTAGAGAGTACCGATTGGGTGGCGGTGGCGCTGTGCAGTCTTAATATCGACCCTCTCTCGGACAGCCGTTTCATAAAAAACGGCAACACCCTTTTTGACGGTATAATGCGTTACAGAATGACGGACGGCGGATTTGTCCATTCGTTTACTTACGACCCCGACAATCCCACATCTTTGCCCGATAAATCAAATACCATGGCGTCGGAGCAGACCCTTTATACCATGGCATCTCTTTGGCGGCAAAAAAACGGTATGAGAACTCTTTTCGATTTCAGAAAAGAGCAGAGCTCCGCGCTTAAATCGCGAATAAACGACCTTACTTCCGACATTTCTAAAATCGTCAATAAGACCGATAAACAAACGCTTCGCGAGCTTCTTGCGGTTTTTTATTCGTTGCCCGAAACAGAGCGGTGCTACGTGAGCAATTATTGGACTTTGTCCGATGAAGCCAAAAAACGCGGAATAGACGTTTCGGAAATAGCGGGTGAAACCGCGGTGATTGTGTTTTCGGATGATGACGCAAACGACGACGCCATTTTGTATTTTACCGATTCCGACCGTGCAATGGTTGACTCTCTGCCCGAAAAACTCACTACGGAGCAGTATGTTTTGGTTGTAACATTGCTTGATAAGCTCGAAAGGAGTGAAGATTTTGACGGTAAAGACGCATATCTCCGAAAGCTTGTTTCGGCAAAGGAGCAAATTGCCGCGGTTCAGGCGGAAATAGATTCGCTGAACGACGACATTAAAGCCGAGCTTTATCCGTTTGATAAAATCACGCTCAAGGATAGGGGCAAGGTGAATAAAATCGTTAAACGCTATAACGCGCTCAGCGAATATGACAGAGCAAAAATCGAGCGTTGGGAGGATGTCGTCAAGACAAAGACAAAGCTTGACAATATCGTTCGCGCCATAGTAATATCTGTTGTACTGTTTGTTTTAGCGGTAGGACTTACCGTGTTTATAATTATAAGAATCAGACGCCGTAAGATGAAAAAAACTCTCGAAATGGAGGAGCTTGCGGCAATGTATAAGGATGAAGACGACGAAATGCGGTAATTTTTTCTCGTGGAAGGGGAGTCATAATTGAAAAAAGATATTTTGGCGCTCCTGTCGTTGGCGCTGATAATAGCCGTATTGATTCACGGTACAAACATTCAGTCCGTTGACGAGTACTACCTTACTCATATCGACGATATAACCCCGCAGAGCGAGACGGTTTTTATCAGTATTCGCTGTGATACCGTGCTTCAAAATTACGACGAGCTTGACAAAGTCCTGCAATCCGATAAATACGTGCCGCAAAACGGCGTTATATTGCCGGAAACCGAATATGTGTTAAGACCCGGCGACACCGTTTTTGATATACTTGACAGGGCGGTAAGGTATAATAAAATACAGATGGAGTATCAGGGTGCCGATAAAAACAGCTATGGCAGCGTATACGTTCAGGGTATAAATTATCTGTACGAATTTTCCTGCGGACCGCTTTCGGGTTGGATGTATCAGGTGAACGGCGAATTTCCGAATTACGGATGCTCAAAATACAAACTGAAGGACGGCGACCGAATAGCATGGGTCTATACCTGTGATCTCGGCAAGGATGTCGGCTGTATATGGATGGGAGATGAAACGGGATGAAAGCTTTCGGCGGATATCATCCGGCTGTTACTTTTACATATTTTATATCTGTGCTGTTAACGGCTATGTTTGTATGGAATCCCGTAATACAGCTCACAGCACTCCTCGGCGGCATTATGTTTTCGCTTATGCTCGTGAGAAAAAAGGCTGTTTTAAGCGATATGGGCTTTTATCTTCCGCTTTTTCTGCTCGTGGCTGTTACAAATCCTCTGTTTTCGCATAACGGCGTTACTCCGCTTTTCTTTATGAACGGTAACCCTGTAACGCTTGAAGCGGTTGTTTACGGCGTTTTTATCTCGGTGATGGTTGTCGGAGTGCTGTTTTGGTGTAAGTGCTATAATGAAATTATGACCGAGGATAAATTCTTGTATCTGTTCGGCAGAATTATTCCGAAAATGTCACTTGTGCTTTCCATGGCTCTCAGATTTGTTCCGATGTTTAAAAGACAGATGAAAAATGTGAGCAGAGCGCAAAAGGCAATGGGGCTGTATTCGCAAAAAAGCTATGTTGACAGATTACGCGGCGGAATACGAGTTTTTACGGCGATGATTTCGTGGTCGCTTGAAAATTCCATGGAGCTGTCGTCGTCTATGAGAGCACGCGGATACGGTCTGCACGGCAGAACAAACTTTTCGCTGTTTAAATTCGGGGCGAGAGACGCGGCGGTTTTATTGTCGGGATTATTGCTTTTTGCTGCCGTACTTATAGGCGTCGGCAGCGGAAGCATCGATTTTACATTTTATCCGGAGCTCGGCAAAATCAGCCTTTCGTTAAAATCGTTAATTACTTACATTTCGTTTTTTATATTATCGTTTCTTCCGTTTTTTATTGAGGTAAAGGAGAATTTAAAGTGGAAATATTACATATCGAAAATTTGAATTTCCGTTACCCCAAGGCGGAAAAAGACACTCTTCACAATATTTCTCTTAACATCGGGCAGGGTGATTTTACTGTAATATGCGGCGCAACGGGCTGCGGAAAGACCACCCTTTTAAAGTTGATTAAAAACGAGCTTGCTCCCGCAGGTGAAAAGAGCGGCGAGATACTCTATAACGGGAAAAGCATTGATTCCCTCAGTCTTCGCGAGAGTGCATGTGCCATAGGGTTTGTCGGGCAGAATCCCGATAATCAGATAGTTACGGACAAGGTTTGGCACGAGCTGTCGTTCGGTCTTGAAAATCTCGGTGTGCCGCAAAACGTAATTCGCCGCAGAGTGGGCGAGATGGCGAGCTATTTCGGCATACAGGATTGGTTCCGCAAAAAAACCGACGAGCTTTCGGGCGGTCAGAAGCAGCTTTTAAATCTTGCGTCGGTTATGGTAATGCAGCCCAAGTTGCTTATCTTAGATGAGCCCACAAGTCAGCTTGACCCCATAGCCGCGGCTGATTTTATAGCGACGCTTAAGAAGCTGAATACCGAATTCGGTATTACCGTGCTTTTGGTAGAGCACCGTCTTGAGGACGTTTTCCCGATAGCCGACAAGGTTTTGCTTATGGAAAACGGCTGCGTGCTTTTGTATGATTCACCGCGTGCCGTCGGCAAAAATCTTAAAAAAATAAATCCCGAGCATCCTATGCTCAAGGGTCTTCCGAGTGCCGTAAGGCTTTACAATCTGCTCTCGTCGGACGAAGTCTGCCCGCTTACGGTTAAAGAGGGGCAGGAGTTTTTCAGACGTAATTTCAAAAGGAATATAGACTTTTCCGACGGTGATAAATCAGAATATTCCGATAAAACCGATACGGCAATCGAGCTTAAAAATGTTTGGTTCAGATATGAAAGAGATTTGCCCGACATTCTGCGCGGCGTAAATCTTAAAGCGGATCGCGGCGAAATAATTTGTATTCTCGGCGGCAACGGCACGGGAAAAACGACAATGCTGAATGTTATTTCGGGTCTTAATAAGCCGTACCGCGGCAAAATAAAGATAGACGGCAAAAAAATCAAGGATTATAAGGGCAATTCGCTGTACCGAAAGAAGCTTGCATATCTGCCGCAAAATCCGCAGACGGTATTTTTAAAGGATACCGTTTCGGGCGATCTCGAAGAAATGCTCAAGGCGATGGAGTATAAAAAAGAAGAGCGCGAAGAAAAAATACGCGATATTTCCGAAAAACTCGGTATAACGGATTTGCTTACGAAGCATCCTTATGACCTCAGCGGCGGTGAACAGCAAAAATGCGCCCTTGCGAAAATGTTGCTTTCAGAGCCTGCAATACTGCTTTTGGACGAACCGACAAAGGGACTTGACGCCTTTTCAAAGTCCTCGCTTTTGAATGTATTAAAGAAACTTAAATCGGACGGAATAACGGTTGTTATGGTAACGCATGATGTTGAGTTTGCCGCTGTCGGTGCCGATAGGTGCGCGCTGTTCTTTGACGGCGAAATCATTTCTTCCGATGCGCCGAATTCGTTTTTCGCCGAAAATAATTTTTATACGACGGCGGCGAACCGCATAGCCCGTCCGCTTTGTCCCACAGCGATAACGAGTGAAGAGGCGGCTGAGTGCTGCCGCGGAAACGGAGAAGATAATGGTTAAAAAATGGCTTTCGTATATTTTTCCGTGCATTTTGGTGCCTGCGGCGGTTTTGCTCGGTGCCACAGTGTTTAAAGATAAACAGTATGCGTGGATATCGCTTTGCGTTGCCGTGTTGTCGTGCGTTCCGTTTTTTCTCGCCTTTGAAAAGGGAAAAAGCGGTACAAAGGAAATGATTTTAATAGCTGTTATGGTCGCGTTGTCGGCAGTCGGCAGACTTATTTTTGCGTGGGCACCCAGCGTAAAACCGGTGACGGCACTCGTTATAATAACAGCGATGTATTTCGGCCCACAGGCAGGCTTTATGACGGGTGCGCTGACAGCCGTAATATCGAATTTTTATTTTGGGCAGGGTCCATGGACACCGTTCCAGATGTTTTCGTGGGGTATAGTCGGGCTTATAGCCGGAGTTTTCGCTCCGCAGCTTAAAAAGAGTCTTGTGTTCAGAATAATTTACAGTGCCGTTTCGGGAGTGCTGTATTCTTTGCTTATGGATATTTATACAACCCTTTGGTATGACGGCACGTTTAATCTGACGCGGTATATTGCCGCTGTTACGTCGGCTGTGCCCGTTACGCTTACCTATGTAGTTTCCAATGTTGCATTTATAATAGTGCTTGCAAAGCCTATAGGCTCAGTTCTTGAACGAATTAAGACAAAATACGGAATGCAATAATGCATTCGTATAAAATCATTCACCTTTACCTTTACCGTGCCGATAGAAGACTTTTTATCTGAAATGATGCTGTAATCGCCGTTTTTGCGCAAACATTGACGGATTTTACCATGCAAATCCGTTTTGCGTAGGCACAAAACCCTTATTGATTGCAATAAATTAAAATATTTGAATAAATCATTTGACAAAGGTATGTACGTTTGGTAAAATATATAAGCTCTTTGTTGAGCTTAACAAAACCGAATACGGAGAGTTATCGAAGTGGTCATAACGGGCCTGACTCGAAATCTTGCGGGGAGCTGTCCGTTTCGTCCACCAAAAACCTTGTAACCGTGCGGGTTTTCCACGGTTCGAAAATTGAATAAGTTTGCTGTTCTTTCCGTCAGTTCTTTCCAAAGCCCTTTTTCATCGGAAAAAGGCGGGAAAAAACGGCGGCTGAACATATAGGGAGCGGTATCGAAGTGGTCATAACGGGCCTGACTCGAAATCAGGTAGTCCTCACGGGCTCGTGGGTTCGAATCCCACCCGCTCCGCCATCGAAAAATCCAGTAACCATGCGGGTTTCTGGATTTTTCTTTTTTTACCCCTACTCAAAAAATCACCCGGTTTTGGGCTGTTCTTTCCATAATTTTGGAAAGAACAGCTTTTTGCTTTATTCCCCGCTTTTTTCTGCGTTTTGCTCCCATCTGCTGCCGAAATCGCCCGCTTCGGGAAGCGGCATTCCACTCACCATCGCCTGCGCCGAGGAGAGTTTCGAACTGTAATCCAGATGGGCGTAAATGTTTGCCGTGGTGGAAAAATCCGAATGCCCCAGCCAGTCCTGAATCTGCTTGAGCGGTACGCCGTTTGCCAGCAGGAGGGATGCGCAGCTATGCCTGAGATCGTGGAAGCGCATCTTCTTCATGCCGTGCCGCTGGATAAATGCAGGGAATTGGGAAGTCAGGTAATCTGGTCTCATCCGTTCTCCCAGCTCGTCTACGAATACAAAGCCGTCGTATTCGTAGTTATAGCAGTTGCCGCAGACCTGCTTGTTCAGCTCTTGCGCCGCCTTGACCTCCGCAAAATATTCCTTGAATCTTCCCACCAGCGGCAGGGTGCGCATACTGGATTTGGTTTTTGCCGATTCCTGTTCGATGACCTGCGTTTTCCCGCCCACATTGACGGAGGTCACCGTCCGTTTGATGGTCAGCGTTCCACGCTCAAAGTCAATAGCGTCCCACTTGAGCCCCAGCACCTCGCCACGGCGCAGGCCGTAAAAGGCGGCAACCAGCACCGGCAGCTCCAGCTTTGTCCCCTTGACCACTTCAAATAAGTGCTGAAGCTCCGCCGCATCCAGAAATACCGGCTGGAAATCGTTCTTTTTTGGGCGGTCTACCTTCATCGCCACATTCTGCGCTACCAGATCGGTTTTCATGGCGTATTTCAGCGCCTGATGAATGACAGCGTGGTAGTGAATCACGGAATTAGGCTTGACCGTCCGCAGCTTTTCCGAATAAAACTGCTGGATGTGTCTTGCTTCCAAGTCCTTTAGGGTAATCGACTTATTCCGGAAATATGGCTCGATGGTCTGCTTTACCATGCTTTCATAGGAGCCGAAGGTGGTGGGTTTCACCCTGACCTTGACGATCTCCAGCCAGCCGAGCAGATAATCTGCGAACAGCATATTGGAGCAAAGCTCGCCGATCTCTGTTGGTGGTTCAAAGGCGTTGCGGATTTTCACAAGCTCCGCTTCGGCCTTTCGTTTGTTTCCCTTTTCGGGAAGTCCGGTGGATATGTACTTGACGTGCCGCTTGTTTTTGCTGTCGTAATAGCTCAGCACGGCGTAGTAATACCCTTTTTTAACCTGTAAATGTCCTGATACCAATTTGTAAAACTCCTTTCTTTGCTTTTACACAGGACAGTCCGGCACCGACAAGGCCATTATACCCTGCCGGTGCCGTTCTTTCCATTGTGTGAAGGTCGTGCTCCGCACACATTTTCGGTTCGAATTAGCGACTGTCCCTGTCACGCTCCCGTCTGCGCTGCCATTGCTCCAACAGCTTAATGACCGTATCGCAGACTTGCTTGTCCGTGTAACTCTTCGGGAAATATTTGCGAATGTCCTCCCGCTTGAATTTGTACTGCTCCTGCTGGTTCGGCTTTTGCTCGGCTAGGATGTCGTAAATCGTCTGGTCTTGCAGTACTCCCTCCTGCGAAAGCTTCTTTAGGCGGATTGCCTGTGCGTGGGACGGCGTACAGTCGTTGAACTCCATTGCGTTTAACAATACCCGTTGTTCTGACTGCTCTAAGTACGAAATTTCCACCGCAGGGTTAAAAGCAATTTTTCCGTCGTCCACCATTTCCAGAAACTCGGGAATCAAGTAAGTTAATCGGATATAGCGTTGGACTTGTCGCTCGCTATCATCGCTTTCTTTGCTCACTTGTGTTACGCTCAATAACTTCTCGCCAAGTTGGCGAGAAGTTATACCTTGATGCTTGATTGCTTCCAGCTTCATCTTATAGGCAAACGCTTTTTCACTGGGCAAAATATGTTCTCGTTGCAGGTTAGCGTCCACCATTGCAATGACTGCTTCATCGTCGCTCATCTCTCGAATGATTACGGGCATTGTTTCAATGCCAAGCACCTGACACGCCGCCAGCCTTCTGTGCCCGGAGATCAATTCGTACCCGCCCTCCGGCAAAGGACGGGCGAGCGCCGGTGTGAGTGTCCCGAACTTTTGGATACTTTCGATCAGGCGTTTCATCTCGTCATCATTTTGGATTTTAAATGGGTGATCCTTAAACGGGTGCAGCTCAGTAAGCGGAATGTCTTTGACTCGTTCCAGCTTGGCATCGTCCCGTTCCTCCTGCGAGGAAAACAGCTCATCTAATGAATTCATTGGTAAAGTAAAATCAGATTTTCGTTTTGTCATTGTGTTTGCCTCCTTTATTGCCATTTCAGATTATTTTCACCGGGACGGAGAAACACCGCTTCGATGTCCGCCTGAAACCTGTGCCAGCGCAGGGCTTCCGCTTTCAGCATCGGTGCATCGATAAAACCGAGGGCGTTTGCTTTCACGGCAAGCTGGTTGATATTGTTGCCGATGGCGGAAAGCTGTCGCATCGCCTCATAAAATCTTGCGTCCGGTTTTTCTTTTGGCTCGTAGCCGTGCAGCAGAATTCGTATCACCGCTGTTTCTGTAATTCCGCAAAGCTCTGCCTTGCGTTTTAATTCTCTGGCGTCCTGCGGGGAAAGCCAGAACTGTTTTTTGATTCTTCGTTGCATCTTTTTTCATCCTTTCTCTAAGGGGTATTAGGGTGCGCCCTAACGAGATTTACCGTTTTACTACCTTTGGGAGTACAAACGGTCTGCTCGCTACGATAGCGCAGCCATTTTCTGCCTAACGTAATTCTTTCAAAATCGCATCTATACAGCGGATAATTTCATCCTTTGCAAGCTGCGGAATGGCTGCTCTCAGTTGCTTTAACTGCCGGAAAAGTCGGTAATCTTTTTCTCGGACTGTTGCTTCAACATTCATTCCAAGCCCCAGCCTCCGCAGATATTCTGAAAGAGAAAGCGCACAGTAGTCTGCGTTTTTCAAAAGCTTTTCTTTCTCCTCCGGCGTTACCCGCACGTTAATTCCAAGTGTTTTGCTTCTCATGCTTCTACCTCCTCAAGAGCGATTTTCAAAGCGTCTAACAGCTTCTGTGCTTCTTCCCGCTTTAGGAAAATCCCCTTTGAGGCAATGTCTCCCTGCCAGCGGCGAATGTCGATCATCGGATCATAAACGCCCCATTTAACGATGTTGATTTCCTTGGTTATGCCGTCCGGCTTGCCGCCGAGCACGACGATTTTCTTTACGATTTCATAGTTTGCCATTGTTTTTTCTCCTTTTCGTATTTTCTGTTTGTGACGGTAATGACGCTTGTGACGGACATTTCTCTATACCGTGATATTCCCGTCATTTGCGTCACCGCCGTCACGGTGTATGAATTTAATCAGCCTGCTTTGTCCCGTCCGCTTGGTGCGGTACTCTATTCCGGCGGGCTCCAGCACCTCGCAGGAAAACTGCCCTAAGTACTTGGTGACCACATTGGGCGTGGTTTCGGTTTCCGTCATATCTGCAATCAAATCGGTGGCGGTTCCTACCCATTCGGTGCGGGTTTTCATAAATTCCACCACCCGAAAAAGAAACTGCGGGATCTCTGCTTTGCGGATTTCCTCTGTGTTTTTGTGCTCCACAAGCTCCCATTTCAGGTCTTGAAACCTCAGAGTCAGCTCCTGATATTCCACATCCCGCCCGCAGGCAAGAAGCGTGGCGTCCCGGCTGCTTCGCTTGCGCTTGAGCACATAATTGGTGTCAGCCGCCCCGGTGATACCGGTAGAGCCGGACACCTCATTGAACGGATCGTCCCCGTCTTTCAGTTTGCGCAGATGGTGGACGAGGATGATGGAAATATCACGCTCGTCTGCGATCCGCTTGATGGCGGAAATGTCGTCGTAATCGTTGCCGTACATTCCCGTTTTCCCGGCGCTGCCTCTGGAATCCCGCACCTTTTGGAGCGTGTCGATAATCACCAGCTTTGTTTTCGGGAAGTCCTCCAGAAAGTTGATGATTTCTTCTTCCAGCCCGTTCCCGATCAAGCCGCAGGTCACTGTTAAATGGAAACTGCGGGGCGGATCATTGGTCAAATCGAAAAGTCGGTCTTTAATTCGTCTTTGTGTATCCTCCAAACAGAGATACAGCACGTCGCAGTGCATGGTCGGGATTCCCCAAACGGAAAGTCCCTGCGATACCTGCAAGCCGAGCCACAACATCAGCCAGCTTTTGCCGATTTTGGCGGCTCCGCTTAGGACATTCACCCCTTGCGGGATCAGCCCGTCGACAATAAACATGGTCTTACTCATCGGTGTGGCCAGCAGGGTTTCTGCGTCCACGGTTACTAATTTTCTTTTCATAAGTACATTCCTTTCATTTTTGCTTTTTGGACAGTTAGAACGCCGAAATCGAAGGGGTTGGTATAATTCCTTTCTGCACCCCGGTTCGGCGTCAAAAAGCCCTTGAAAACCGGGCATTTTCAGGCCCCTAATTGTCCGTTTTGCGCTTTCTGGCGCTTTCATTTTTCTGCCTGCGGTGCACCTTTTTGCTGCACGACGGGCAGTATTTTTGCCGGTTGGAGTTTGGCACAAAAGCCGTCCCGCATTCGGCGCAGTGATAAGTACGCCGTCTGAAAATATCCGCATACAGTTCCTTTTCTGCGGGTAAAACCGCATTGCGGAAATACTTGCAGATAAGGGATAACGAGATCATCTGCACACAGACGCAACCGTCTCCTTCGTCAAGCGGCAGGCAGTTTCCGCCGTCGTAATTGGCGCATAGTCTTTTAATCAGCCGGTTGCATCGCCTGCGCTGGGATGGTGTGAGTTCGATTCGATCAGGCACTGGATTTCACCTCCTTTTTTTCTTCGGTCACGAAGTTAATCACACTAACTTTCGGGATTTTGAAACTATTGCCGATTTTAATTGCCTGCAATTCACCATCATTGATGAGGTCATAAGCAAGCTGCCGGCTGATACCCAGCATTTCCCGAAGCTGCCGGACGGTCACGATGTCCGGATATTCCGGAAACATCATCTGATAAAGCTCTTTGAGCTCCGATTTTTTCATAGCTTCCATTCCTCCTTTACAGCTATGTAAAATCGGATACCGGTTGAGGAATCCTGTGCTACCGATATCCGCCGCCGTTGCACCCTAAGATTCCTACAGGCATTCCCGCTTGTCGGCGGGCGCTGTGCAGTCCCAAGCTGTGGTTACTATTAACTCAGGCGCTCGTTTGCCTTTCGGCAAAGTCATGGCGGTTTGTATCCTTCGGACGGTCATTCAATTTTCGAAATGAGTTGTACTTTAACCCCTCCATTTATTCAGACCGGGGTCGTGCATTGAACACCCTGTTTTTTCACAAATATTTTTTGTAAAATAAAAAAAGAGCCGGAATCCCTGATAAACAGGGCGTTTTTGGCTCTAAAAAATTTTTTGAGATTTTTTATATTTCTTGAAAATTGGAGGAAAAACCGATATAATATCATAAAAAGTCAACTTATAATATGACAGGTGATGGGATGTATTTTACGAATTTGGCGAATACACTACGGCATATTTCCTCAGACGAAAAAGCGGTGTTTCTTTCCGGCTGTCCCGGTTCGGGAAAAACATTTGCCGCCCTTCAATTTTGTTCGGAACATAAAGAGAATCTGTATTTTTCATTCAAAAACATTGACGCTTTACTTGCCCTTCAAGTCTTCTGCGATGTTCATCCTGAAATCTTCGGCGGTTGCCTAAGCTGGCAGAATTTCTTTGATTGTCTGAAAACATACGGCACCAAAAAGCGCCTGCTCGTCTTTTTCGATCATGCAGGCGAGCGGAATGACAAAGAAGATTTTTATGCGGCTTTGGATGCGTTTTTGAATGAGGACGATGGCTCAATATCGGTTGTGCTGCTCGGAAGGCCTTGGGAAAATGTGCCGCCTTCTTTTCGGAAGGTAGAAATCGCATATTTTTCAATGCCGCAGCTTGCAGATGAGTGGAACCTTCCCGATCAAACGGCGGCAAAGGTTTATTGCCTGACCGGCGCAATTCCCGCCCTGATTTCACTATACGATAAAGAGCTTCCTTTTGAAGAAAATGTAAAAGTATTTTTGCGTATCGATTCGGCCTTTTACCGTCTGGCGGTGGACTGGATGCGGGAATGCTTTCGCTCTCCCGAAAGTTACAACACGCTGCTTTACGCAATGGCAAACGGTTATAACCGTATCGGTGAGATTGCAAAGTTTTCCGGCTTCCCGAAAAACAAGTGCGATAAATACATAAAGGCTTTGATGGAACACGGTTTGGCAACAAAGGTTCCCGGAGAGAACGGGCATACGCAATATATTCCTGCAAATACCTATCTAACCCTGCGGTATAAAATTTTGCTGACCGCTATCCCGAACACCGACGGCAACTTTCGTGAAGAAGCTTATCAATGCTTTATGCGTTTTTTCAACGATAAACTACTGGCGGATTTTTACAGAAATATGTGTTATTACTGGTTGAAGGAAAACATCAATTCAAACGCAGTAGCCTTTGTTGACACAAAAAATACCGCCTATCACAATATTGCAATAGCCGGTATGCAGTTTGATTTTGCCTTCCGGGATGGCAGGAATGTCTATGCTTATTTTGACGCAGTGCCCGGAGAGGGTTTGACCGCCGATCTTTGGAATCAAATAGAGGCAGTTACCACAAAACCCGATCCGTTTTACAAAAACGAGTATTACATCTGCACCGTAAACCATGTTCCAGACAGTTTTTGGAAACTGAGCAAAACTTATGATAATGTGCATATCGTTTCGCTGAAAATGCTCTTTGCCACCTACAAGAAAGAGTACAATAGAGTAGCACATCCGAGATTCGTACCGTCGTTTGTGAAAAATAGGTAATATAATTGAATCGAAATTATGTAAAGAGGACGCACCGATTGGTACGTCCTCTTGTCTTAAGACGTTATTTTGCTTTCAGAATATCGATATTCTGAAACATGAACTGCATTTTATCGATTTCCTTTTCCGTATGGTAATGACCGCAGTACCAGCGTTTATAATCAATTCTTTCTTCGATCCTGTCGAGCCATTCTTCCGTACTCTTATCCACGGAACTCTGGTCAATCCCCGAAAGAAAAACTTCCGTTGGTTCATATTTTAGCGGGCAGGTGTGGGAGAGGACGATGTCAATCTGATTTCCGTGCTCTGCAATCTGCTGTTCCACATAAGCCTTGATGTCCGCAGAGGGTTGTTCATTCGGAAACCACGCCCAGCCCCGTGCAAGGCGATAATATTTATCCACACTGTACGCCCCGCCAATGGCGATGCAAGCCTGTTTGCCGAAGCGATAAATTTCGCCATCTTTAGCAAAGAGAATGTGGGGATATTCCTCTTCATACCAAACCGTTCCGCCGCAGTATTCCTTTGCCTGATAGCTCGGAATATCCACAGGGCGCATCTCATGATTTCCGTGGATGCAGAAAGTCGTGAACGGAAAACTGTTTACAAATCTTTTGCGGACTGCGTCCTTTTCTCCTGTGTAGTAGTTGAGCCCTGCGTCACCCAATACAATCATAACATCCTGTTCGGTCGGTTGTATTTTGTCTGCAAAGGCAAGGTAACGGCTGAAATCTCCGTGTGTGTCTCCTGTGATATAAAACATAAAATCATCTCCATTTTACCGCTTTTCAGCGGCTTTTTTACGATTGATCCAGATACGCCTGAACATCAAACCGAAAATCTTTGAATTCATGCGGGTGCTTTTGAGGCAGCATATCTGCCTTTTCCTGAATCTGTCTGGTGATCTCGGAAATGTCGATTCCCGAATATTTCCTTGCAGCTTTCAGAAACCACAAAATTTCGTTCCCGCTTATGGTGAAATCAAAGCCGGTATATTTCTCCCAAATCCATTTGCCGTCCGGCACCTCCCGAATGGGCTCATGATAGGAAACCAGCAGAAAATCGTCTTTCAGGAAATGGTTGACCCATAAATTCGGGATATATTTCAGATCCGCAACGCCTTTTGCGGAAAGATATCCCCACCGCTTACAATATCTTCCGTGAACATACCACTCTGGCTAATCTTCCGGCTTTATCTTGGTGGGGTAGACCATGTCGGAAAACAGATACCCGTCTTTATCCTTGATATATTGCATCCGATGACAAACCCAGACGATTTTCTCTATCGTATATAAATTCTTTCTAAACCTTTTCATGAGGTTCCTCCTTCCCGGCTGAAAGCCGCTTGAAGTTTCTGTTATTCTCCACCAACTCGTCAAAGGTAACCGGCATTAGGCCGTTGATGTCCGCTCCGGCGTTGAGCACATTGTCCCGTGCTGCCAGCAGGGGCCAATAATCCATGCTCGTATCGTTGTGAATATGTCCGTGGATCATATAAGACCGCCCGGCGTGCTTCCACGTGACCATGGGATAGTGGCACAGGGTCAGGGCGTGCTGCCCGTCGGTGGTTTCCAGAAACTTGTCAATGCTTTCAAAATATCTCGAAATATCCGCCTTTGTCATCCATGAGCCGTCGTGATTGCCCACGATCAGGCGCTTTTTACCCCTGAGCCGCTTCAGGATTTCTTCAAAATTGACCGACCGAAAAAACATATCGCCAAGGATATATACCGTGTCGTTGCCCTTTACACGGCTGTTCCAGTTTGCAATCAAAGCCTCGTCCATCTCTGCGGCGCAGGAGAAGGGACGGCCGCAAAAGCGGATGACGTTTTCGTGCCCGAAATGAGTATCCGCAGTAAAATAAATCATGTTGCTTTTCTCCTTCCTTCAAATAAAAACAGAGCTGCCGAACACGACAGCTCTGCACGATCCTGAAATTTCTTCAATTACCGTTTTCGTCTGCGCCGTATGCGTAAAAAGTCCCTATGCAATTTTAACCCGGATTTCACGGAGGACAATCCGAGCGTAATGAGATTCGATTTGAAAAGTATCGTATGCAGCATCGTTTTTCCTCCTTCGGGTAGTTAGTTGTAAGGGATATGATACACGGTTTTGGGTTGTATGTCAAATGTGCGATTTACCCGCACTATTATTATCTAAATTCTATATATTAGATTAGAATTTCCAACCTTCAACTTCACATAGTTTTGTTATGTTCATTGCCTGCAACCCGTATTTTTTACAGATCTGCGGTATCTTGGTGGGTTTGTCCGGATTTTCTTCTGTTATTACAGCAAGACCATATTTCATTGCTGTAGCAATAAGAAATGCGTCACCGGAAGATGTTCCGCTTTTTCCAGTAAATTCAATCATTTTCGGATTATCCGTAACTATTTTTCTTACATTCATTTGAACTTCATCGTCAATATCGAGCACATCACACTGCTGCATATTTAGCCAACAGATAATATCCTTATCTTTAATTTCATCAACAATCTCAGAACATGTGACAATTACTTTTTCTTTCATATAATGCTCAATATTTTCCCACTGACTTTTATAAACAAGTCTTGTATGAGGTTCTCCTGGTTTTTGAGATAGGATTGACGAAGTGTCCATTATATATTTATATTGTGTTGCAAACAATGTTAATTGCTCCATTTAGCCACCTCCGTCAAAAATTTATTTATATGTTTCTGATCGATATTAAGGTGACGAGCAATATCTTGTTTGCTATATATTTCCTCTCCGTATCCACGATAGAGCACCTTGCTTACAGAAGGACTTGTTCGGTCAATCGCCTCGCGGCTGATATTTCGTGGAATACTGTTATTAATACCATTTTTTCTATCTGTTCTTTGTTTTTCACGCTCATAATCTATTTCTTTCCGAAACATATCAACGTAAGTATCATATTCAATCTTGCTAATTTTGTTTAAGTCAAGCAATCTTCTAATGATAACTTCACGGCTTACTGAAAAGCGATCAGCAATCCGCTTTAGATCCTCTTTTGAATATGGCGCAGAACAATTATTGTTGCTTAAAACAATACTAATTGCGTCTTGGGGAACAAGAAGTTCCCCCGCTACAGCGTTGCAGAACACTTCCTCTTCTTTAGTTGCAACAGAATTATTCATATCATTACACAGGGAAGATTCTCTCTTAAATAAGTGCACTAACTCATGAATAATGGAAAAGGATTTTGCCGGTGGACGATCCTCATCATTAATCCCAATAATCGGCAAGTCTGCATAATAAATTGCAAATCCACGTGCAGTATCTATAGGAACATCAGTAAAGCAGTGAATAAACACTCCTTCAGATTCTATTTTTTCTCGCAAATATAAATAAAACTGTCGTGCAGAACTACACTTATATTGCTGTTCAAGGCTAATGGAAAATTGTTCTCGAATTGCATTTGCCCAAATCCGAGGATCATTTCCTTCAGGGACAACAGGCAAAAAGGTTTTTGTAGTTAGTCCCAATTCATCATTTGCGTTTAAAAGAAAGTCTCTTTCAAGGAGGACATCGATCATTGCAACATTAAGGGCACTATCGTCAGAAATACTTGTTCCCAGCATTGTTCGCATGTTCCGGACATTAGGAATTTTCTTCAAAGGAATATCAGTGGAATTCATATAAAGCCCTGCAAAAGGAATATGTAGACAGCTTGCTAATTTTTTGGCCTGCTTTATAGTCGGAAGAGCTGAATCGGAAGGAGTGAGCCATAGCGCCAAATTTGTAGCGCTTATTTTAGTTTTATTAGCAATGAAATCGCCAGTAACACCCTTTTCTCGACAAATGTAAGCTAAGGTATCCTTGTTGATAAGTGCATATACATAAGCCATCTTTGTTCACCCTCCCGAATGATTTCTGTAAAAAATATCAGCTCTTACGCATCTCCCGATATACTACATCTGCCAATGCACTCATAATTGCATTGTATTTATTCTGATCTTCAAACAGAGAAGTATAGGTGTCCTGAGATTCCATATAGCTATCCTGCGCTGCATCTCCGAAAGCTTTGGGGAAGATACTTTCCACAAAAATTTGCGGATCAGAACTGCGTGCCATTTTTGTCAGTTTTTTGTCTGCCATCAATTTAGTATGCAAAGCATTCAGTAAAACTTTATCTCCCTCGGTGAATGCACCTTTAAACTTTTCATTGATTTTCTCAATGATTTCGTCAAGAGGTTCCTTGCTATCGCCACCCATAGCACCTTTATGTTTGGCGGGTTCGTAAACGCCCTTTGTCTCCTGCAATTCTATGGAGCCTTCAAAGGTTTTCTGCAACTTATAGTATTCCAGCTTTAACTTGCCTTCAAGGTCAATCATAGAAACCGCTTCCGGCGGCAGCAAATTAAGCAAATAGGAGCAGAACACATATTCCTTGTGTAAGTCTTTATCGAACATACGCAAAATTTGGGAGATGTATCCGTACCACTTAATCAGATTACGAACTTGGCGGCGGAACTGGTAACGTTCTTCGGTAGATTTCTTGTTATACCGGTCTGCAACAGGCTTTAATATGCTGGTCATTCTTCCCATTGCACGAGCGTCCTGTTTTCCTGTATTAAAATACTCTTTCGCAAAGGCTTCAACATCAGTATCACTATAAATAGCAAAGCCCCGCAGTTCTTTCTGCGTTTGGTAAATCAAATCGGCATTAACTTCCTGTGAAAGCGTTGTTTCCTGATAAAACGGCTGAAACGCTTCCAGAATATCCTCTTTTTTGTTGACGAAATCCAATATGAATGTGTCGTTCTTTCCGGCACAAGTTCTATTCAAGCGGGATAGCGTCTGCACGGCTTTTACGCCTTTCAGCTTCTTATCTACGATCATCGTATGCAACAATGGTTCGTCAAAGCCGGTCTGATATTTTTCTGCCACGATAAGCACATTAAAATTATCGTGAAACTCTGCTTTGGTCTGCGTTTCCGCTATATGGCTGCCATCAGCACGGACATTTAATTTAGGCTCCGTATATTCGGTATCTCCATCTTGAACAGCACCGGAAAAAGCAATAAGTATTTGAACATCATTATACTTCTGCTCCTCTATATAGCGTTTAACTTCGTGAAAATAACGCACCGCAGCAAGCCGAGAAGAGGTAACCACCATCATTTTAGCTCTGCCGCCGATTTTATGGCGTGTTGTTTCACGGAATGTTTCAACAATAATCTGTGATTTCTGCGAAATATTATATGGATGTAATTCTTGATACCGGCGGATCACCTTTGCCGCTCGGCTTGCAGGAACATCAGGATTATCTTCCGTAGTTTTGGCTATTTTAAAGCAGGTGTCATAGGTCATATAATTTTGAAGAACATTGAGAATAAAGCCTTCTTCAATGGCCTGTCTCATGCTGTAAATATGAAATGGGTGGAAAGAACCATCCTCGTATTCCGTTCCGAAAAGCTCTAAAGTTTTATCTTTTGGCGTAGCAGTAAAAGCAAAGAAAGACAGATTTTTATGCTTGCCGTGAACAAGCATTTCTTTCATAAACCTGTCATCAGGATCAAGCTCTTCTTCGTTCTTACCTTCGATCTCCGCATACTCCCGCAAAGCATCTTCCGTATTGGCAAGAGCCGCTTTCAATTTCAAGGCTGAATTACCTGTTTGCGAAGAATGTGCTTCATCTACAATAACCGCAAAATTTCGTCCTGCCACCTTATCAACCTCCTGATAGATAACAGGAAATTTTTGCAATGTGGTAACAATGATACGGACTCCATTATTAATAGCATCTCGCAAATCTTTTGAATTTTTGTCTTCTCCAATCGTTTCTACAGCACCAAGCGTATGATCAAAGCCGGAGATCGTTTCTTGTAACTGTGCATCTAAAACTGTACGGTCTGTTACAACAATAACGCTTGAGAATACAGGCTTGTTATTAGCATTGAAAAGGGAAGCCAAACGATAGGCTGTCCAAGCAATAGAATTCGATTTGCCGCTGCCTGCGCTATGCTGTATCAGATAGTTATGTCCTGAGCCGTTCTTTTTGACATCGGCCAGCAATTTACGAACAACGTCCAGCTGGTGATAGCGGGGGAAAATCAGGGTTTTCCCTTCCTGCAAGTTCATAAATTTCTGGATAATATCCATCATACTATCTTTTTGGAAAACATTTTCCCAAAGATACGCAGTAGGGTATCCATCCGGATTCGCAGGATTTCCTTTGCCGCCATCGTTACCGGCACCGTTAGAGCCCTGATTAAACGGCAAAAAATATGTATTTTTACCGGCCAATTTCGTTGTCATCCAAACTTCCGTGTGGTCAACGCAGAAAAATGCCAAGATCCGCCGATTAAACTGAAAACAGATCTCACGGGGATCACGGTCATACATCCATTGCTGCTTTGCGTTATCAACGGTTTGACCGGTATATTGATTTTTCAGCTCAAAGGCAAACACAGGAATGCCATTGAGCACCAAAACCATATCCACGCTCTTTTTGCTGTCGGCGGAATAATACCATTGCCGGTAACATTCAACTTTATTATGCGTCCATAATGCAGCCGCTGTTTGATTAAGGGCAGATTCCGGTTTAAAATAACACACCCGAAAACGGATACCCCTATGCTTAAATCCATGACGAAGTACGGAAAGAACGCCCTCGGCATCACACGCAGAAGAAAATGCAAGGCAAAACTTGCGAACAGGATCAACCTGATTTGCATTTTCAAAGCGTGCCCATTCTTTAGGCTGGGTGCGCTGCACAAAGTCAATAAGGGTATTAACATATAGACCGAGCTTGGCGTCGTATGTATCGGTACCTTTTGTATATCCACCTGCCGGGGAAAGAATGAATGATTCTATATCTTCCTCAAAGCGTTTTTCGGTAGTTATATCAATCGACATATTTATTCTCCTTGCTTATTTTTTCGTATAGTGCTTGTCCAAGCGCAACAGCATAACTTCACTATAAAAAATTTTCTTTCCGCCTTTAGGTTTATCAGGATCAAGATATCGAACATAAGCACATTTATTGTCACCCTCGTAAAGGCGCCTGTTTTTATGATAAGTATTATTTTGTAGGAAATCGCTATACCGTTCTTTACATTTGATAGTTAATGTATTGTAATCCATCGGATATTTTGCTTTTATTTGTTCTTCAGATAGCGTAACTTTAATTGCGTCATTATCTTGTGATAAAGCCACCTTTATTGCATCTTTTGAAGTTGATTTTGAAAATTTAACATCAATATTTAATGCAATACTATACTCTCCGTCTTTCGAAGCGGAATCTTCAAGTTCATCTACGTATTTAAAGAAGTTTTTTTCTTCATTATTTAATAGTAACACATCAGATTCTTTACTTGTTTGAACAAATGATAGTGGCATTAAATAAAAATTGTAATCTGATAGGTCTTTATTAAACCATTTTTTATAAAGGGAAACATAATTCTTTAATGATGCTGTACCGATTTCTTGTATTCTAACATTAAACTTTAAAGAATAATTATAAAAATGAATTGCTGAATCTCTTAATTCGATAAGCGCCATAATATTATTGAAAACGATTTGATCCAGTTCACCTTTATCTATAAGTTTTTTAGCAATATAGTCAAGTGAATGCGTAAAGGGGTTCCCACTTCGAGTCAACTTTATTTTCTTTTTCTTAGAATTGCTACCATCTTTATTTTTAATAGTTTCCATTACGTATAGTGAACGCATTTTGTTGTGGCTATCTTTTAAGTATTTAGCTTTTAGCAATAATTCCCAACTGTTAATTGCTAATATAGCAAAAGTCTCACCACGATACATAAAATCCGGTTTATTATATACTTCTATCGCAGCAATCATAGCAGATATGCTTTTTTCTAATAATTCGTTAGATTTAGATTTCATAATATTATCTCCTCTTTTCTTATCAAATATAGTTTATAAGGATTTAGACATTTGCACATCAGCTTTTTAAGATAAGTTATTATTTTGAAAACTCTTAAAATCGCAAAACAATCATCTGTTAAAATAACCTTCTCGTACATAATGTAGTGGGTAATTTTTGCCATCAGGCGTATTTATTTCTTCTAAAAGTAATTCTCTAAGAGATTCTTTTACATCATTCCAAGACATCCCAGTGTGAAATCCCTTATTACAATCCGGAGCAATATTAAGTTGGAAGGTAGCAAAAATCATTTCACAGCTTCTTCGTGGAAACATTCCAAGATAAGAATCGTAAAAATTATTGGTATATCTGTAATGATGAGAATAAATGAAATCTTGCCACTTTTCTTGCATTTCATTTTCATCAATAATATCAATTACTGATACTTCTTCCAATTGTCGATTTTCTTTATCTCCCCAAGCTTTTTTTAACAGTGCTACTGCATCAGCGTCACTATTCGGCGCACTATATCCAAATATCGTAAGAGTGTACGATTCTTCAATACTCTGCTCGACAGCTTCCCAACAAGCACTTATGTACTCGTCAGATTTATAATCTTTTTCTTTAACTGGATATAATAATTTTGTAGGCGGCAATAAATTTCCGCAAATCGGGCACTCTGCATCTGTCGTACCGAATTCCTTGTCTTTTGAACAATAACCCATAGCTACATTTCCGTGTAAGCATAATATGTGGGGCAAATTTCTCGTTATACTATTACATCGAACATAAGCCTGTAATAATAACGGATCCCAATTAAATGTAGCAATAACATCCTTACTAATTAAACTCAAAATCAATAGATCATATATTGTAGGCTCATCTGGTAATTCAAGCGCAGCAAAATAATCATACAATCTTTTTTCTAATTCTTGCATAACACCTTGACATTCCGGTCTGGAATGTAATTCAGAATAAATATCCTCTAAATTATTACTTTGAGTTTTAAGTTCAACATTTTTTAAAATGTCTTGCAAGTGCAATTTTCCAATCAATCCGTTCATAACAGACGATCTATTTCCGTTTCTATCACCGTTGGGAATGGTTGCAATTGTTGCACCAGCCCCCAAAATTACAGTATGTCTTCTCATTGCTTTATGCTGTTTACACCTCTCTTTTACCTGTCACATACTCATAAATGAATGATTTTCTATAATTCTCTATTTCGGTGAGATATTGTTGCTTCTTTGAAATTAGTAAATCAATCTCTTTACATTTGTAGTCTAAGTATTCCGCAATATCAGCTTGTTCACTATCGCTTGGAAGAAAAATTGGAAAGTTCTGCACAAATGAGGGAGATACTCTTTTTAGTCCGCCAGTCCCTGTCATAGTTGCGCAAGCATATTGTTTAAATATATCATTTTGCAAGTAATAGAAAAGGAATTTAGTATTTATGCTTTTAGGGCGTAATACAAAGAGTTCTGAACTACCAAAGCCAAATTCAGACGAAAGCCCTTGCATTATTGCAATATTCCCGTTTTCAAAGCAAGGCGTTACTTTTGCAAAAACAATATCGTTTTCTTGATATTGCGTATACGACGAATTCATCGAAGCAAAAACAGCTTCCCGATTTTCAAAATAGCCATTTTTTATGCACTCCATAGGAGTAAAAGATACTATACTATCTTCTTTAAGATGGCTGGTATTGCATAAAGGAGAAAAAATAGCACAGTATTTGATTTTGCTATTGGTCCATCCAACGGGCACCTTTTGAAGAAAAGAATCTCCGCTGTCTTTCATTGGCCTGTTGCCACGAATACCTTTGGTGACAGCCTGCGTAATAACAGATTGCTTCAGTTTTTTATATTCATCAATCGAGGCACGAGTCTTTTCCAGAATATTATCTATTTCTGTGCATTTATTGTCGAGGTAATTAGCAATTCTTTGTTGTTCATCAAATATTGGCACAGGAATAATTCGTTTTAACATATCACATGAAGAAATACGAAGGCGAATCTCCAAAATTCCTTTTGCATACTTCCGCATTTCTTTTTGAAACCCAACATTAGTAAAAAGATAATAAATAAATCTCAAGTCTGTTCCAGCCAATGGCTTAAATACATAATACACAGGACTAACACATCCAAGATACTTTGAAATACCAACTGCCCCGATAATTACATTCATACTGTTAACAACAAGAGTATTGGGAAACGCAATTTTGTACTGACTACAATCTTCTTTAGCTTTGTTTCCTTGATTTCCTTTTTCTGCATAAGGTATTACACCTGCGTCAATGGTAAGAGAAAGAACATCTTCTGTTTGAATTGGATTGTTCAGCACATTTACTTCTTTTAGATGCCATTGAAGCCTGTCTATTTGCCAATCCTTCGGAATATCTCCAATCCATTCAATCCCGCTGTCTTTCATTTCACGCATTGTTTTCACCACCTTTTCGGATATAATGGACAATTACCCAAATGATTGCCGTAGCTACCAAAATACCACCGAGAATACTTACTACAACTACCCAATGGGCAAAAATCAATTTCGCAAGCCAAATTACAAAATAGGTAACAGCCCATATCACAGCAAATGCAATCAGGCGAATAAACCAATGTATAGCAGAGCCGGCTGCACGGCCGCTGATCATACCGACATCATATAAATTCCCCACAGCCCGGAATGCAATGGCGTATGCGGCAAATGCAATGATTGCAAGAATAATCCATTCCCAATACCACGCAATGGGCAAACCGAGCGGATCGGTAATTCTGTCAAACAGAAAACTCAACACTTCTCTCAAAGCTTATTCTCCTTATGAAACAGTGCATTTAAGCTTTCGGAAATTTCGCTTTCCAGCTTTTTAATGCGCTTTACAATATCATCCACCGGTTCCGGCGGCTGATACTCATAAAAATAGCGTGTCATCGGAATTTCGTATCCGACTTTGGTCTTGCTCTTATCAATCCATGCATCGGGAGCGTACGGCAAAACATCCCGTTCAAAATAACGATCGATATCCTGCACAAGCGGCACATTTTCTGTGTCACGAAGATTTTTATCTGCGACAGGCTTGCCTTTTTTCAGGATAACCTCACCGTTTTCGTCTCTCTGCGGGCGTTCTACAACGATTTTGTTGTATCCGAATTCCTCTGAGCCAAAAATCTTACTGTGGCAATAAATGCCGTCTTTATCACCGTAAACAGCATCGTTCTTATACTCGCCGTATGCTTCTACAATCAGACTGCGGCAAAGGTCGGTAATATCGTTGCGTTTGGTTCCGATAGACTTCCTGCGCTGTTCATAGCAATGGGAAGCGTCAATAAGCTGTACCTTCCCTGCACGATAGGCAGGCTTGTCCTTGGATAAAATCCAAATGTAGGTGCTGATTCCCGTATTCATGAACTGGTCGGTAGAAAGCTGGATAATTGCATCGAGCCAGTCATTTTCCAATATGTACTGACGGATGTTAGAGGGGCCGCTGCCTGCGTCGCCCGAAAACAGCGGAGAACCATTCTGAATAATTGCCATTCTGCCATCCGGCGCAAGCTTGGAAAGACCGTTCAGAACAAAAAGCTGCTGACCATCGCTGATTTTCGGAAGTCCCGGAGCAAATCTTCCCAGCTCACCAAGTTTAGCTTCCGCTTCGACGGCCTTTTGCTCTCGCTTCCAATCAATTCCAAATGGAGGATTGGAAATGCAGTACTTAAAAGTGAAACCTTTAAACTGGTCATCAGAAAGAGTATCCCCAAACCGCATATTGTTTGGATCGCCGCCACGAATCATCATATCTGCCTTTGCGATAGCAAAAGTAGAGGGATTAAATTCCTGCCCGAAGCAGGTAACTTCTATATCTTCGTTTAACTCGTGGATTCTCTCTTCCATACAGGAAAGCATCTGACTGGTGCCCATTGTCATATCGTAAACGGTGACATTGCCCATTTCATCGAGCTTTGCATCCGTAAGAAGCAGGTCGGTCATCAGATAAATAATATCACGACTGGTAAAATGGGCTCCGGCTTCTTCACCAAACGACTCCGAAAAACGGCGAACCAAATCCTCAAAAATATAACCGCAGTCCACGGCACTGATTTTGTCAGGTCCCAAATATCCCTTTTGCGTATTGAATTCTTTTATTACAAGATACAGGGTGTTGCTTTCAACCATTCTGCGGATGATGTTATCAAAGTCAAATTTAGCAAGAACATCCTGCACATTCGCCGAAAAGCCTGCCAGATAATCACGGAAATTCGTCTCAATATTTTCGGGATCTGCAAGCAACGATTCAAAAATGAATTTACTTGTATTATAGAATTGATAACCGGACGCACGCATTAAAAAACCGTCAATTACCGCTAAATGCTTTTTTGATTCATATTCTTTTAATACAGCTTCGTGCGTAGGCAGTAAACAATCGTGAAAGCGCTTCACAACTGTCATAGGCAGGATAACCAGTCCGTATTCATGCGGCTTAAACGGGCCACGAAGCATATCTGCCACATTCCATATCATTGTTGCCTTTTCAGCAATATTTGTACCAACTACATTTATTTTATCATTCACCATTTTGTGAGCACCTCTGTTTGCAAATGTTTTATCCTTATACGGACGTTAGCGCAGCATATCCTTATAACTCACCAATGTCACATTCCCCATCTCATTTGCCCGGTCGATGCAGCCTTTGGTAAAGCCGATTTTGGCAAAGAGATAGTAGTGGACATTCTTATAAGGGAACAGTTCGCTACGTTTTACGAGGGTTTCCAAAACGCCGAGAGCGACTTTTTCATTCGTCCATTTACACTCCCCGAAAAGGGCGGTGTTTTTATCCTGTTCGGCGAGAATATCAATTTCAGTCTGCCGTTTTTCTTTGGGATCGTTGCCCCACCAGCGACCGAGAGAGGAAAACTCCACCGGGCATTCTCCGTTCAGCAACAGCTTCCAGAGATATTGCTTGCAAATTTCCTCAAACACCTTGCCCATATAGTCGGACAGATACGGCTCGATACGCTTGTATGCCAAGTCGGCAGCACCACGAGCGATGATTGAATTGTTTTCCGGCACAAAGCGATACCAAAAGCGAAACATATTGTCCGCAATGGAGTAAATCGCTTTTCGGGACGCTTTTTCACCGTATGGCGTTTCTTTTTCGATAATACCGAGGGAAATCAGGTTTTTTACATAGGCAGAGCAAATATTTGTGTTTTCCCCAACCTTTCCGGAAATCTCCGACATACGGGAAGCGCCGGTGGCAATCGCCGTGATGATCGCATTGTAGAGCGCCGGTTCCCGCACCTCCTGTTTGAGCAGGTTTTCCGGCTCCTCAAACAGAGCGGAGTTGGGATTCAGAAATGTGTTTTTGATATTGTCCTCAATGCTCAGCTTATCGCTCATCTGAAGCAGATACTGGGGCGTGCCGCCTACGATTCCGTACACATAGGCTTTCTCTTCATCGGTGAAATTTTTGAAATAATGGCAAGTCTCTTCAAAGTCAAAGGGAAGAATTTTCATCTGCGCCGTCCGTCTGCCGTAAAGCGGCGCTTTGTAGGCGAGGACATGGTCTTCCATATAGGACATCGACGAGCCGCAGAGGATCAGCATCAGCTTGGAGGTGTCCTTGTATTGGTCGATCAAAAGCTGAATTGTAGAAGCAAGGCTTTTTGATGAGCGAGCAACATAAGGGTATTCGTCGATTGCAAGAATGAGCCGTTCTTTTTCGGACAGCTTGAACACATATTCCAAAGCCGCCTGAAAGGACAGGAAAGAGGTTTCGGCATCCATTCCGGTGTGATAGTTCAGAATGCTCTTGCTGAAATTTTCGAGGTTTTGCTTGGCGTTGCTTTCAACGCCCATAAAATAGATGGCGTTTTTATCGTCAATAAACTGGCTGATCAGCGCCGTTTTGCCGACACGGCGACGACCGTAGATTACCAAAAATTCAAACTTATCCGATTCGTATAACTTACTCAGCGACGCAAGTTCACGCTCTCTGCCGATAAACATGGATTACATCCTCCCATCCTAGCGACACACATTGCTTATAGTATAACTAAGTACAGTATAACACAAAATCAAGATTAGTCAAGTATGATTTGGTAAATTGAGATTGACTAATTTTCTCTTATACGATTAGAAAACAAAACAGGTGCAAGAATCCAAACTCCTGCACCCGCTTGTCGTTTCAATGGTTTCTATATGAAAATCATCTCTGCATTTACAACTTCGTTGACACGTTCTCGAATGTTATTCATCATGCGTACCCATTCCATTGGATTCTTCGCCTTAAGCTGTTCGGTAACACCTTCCTTTTCAGCGTACTCTTTTACCAGCCGAAGAAAGAGTGTCTGTGCCTCTTCCTCAACATCAGCGAGATGGGAGTGGAGCTTGCCTGAAGTGAGCAGGTTGCAGTAAAGGATTTTGTGGTGTTGCTTTAAGTACCGCAGGCGGCGTTGTCCCCACACGCCGATGGGGCGTTCTTCTTCGGGTGGTAATGTAAGATCAGGCAGACAATAGTCGCTCTGCATGGTATATGTGCCGCCCATTTGTTCAAATATTGTTTTAGCCATAATGCAAAACCTCCTATTACAATATATTTACGGGATAAGGCACGGCAGCCAGCCGTGTTTTTTTCCGCATCGTTGTCAAAGCTGTTAGAATGAGAGCGTCTTGGCCTGATGTAAACCTCCAAGGACCAAAGCGAAGCGTCCGTATGAAAGTCCGTCAGCCAGCCTCTCATTCGCAGCGTTCGATTTATGCAGATTGAGCCGCCACACCGGTGCGCCCGTGTCATCAAATAGATTGGATCGGCAATGATGGAAAGGTTGGACGCCAAAGGCAAATCTACGATGAGGAGCGATTCGCATGAACAATGTGGCAGGGATTGATGTTTCCAAAGGGAAGAGCGTGGTATCTGTACTCCGTCCCTTTGGGGAAGTGGTGGCAAAACCGTTTTCTGTTGGCCACACCGGTAGTGAACTCAAGGCACTGGCAGACTACCTGAAATGCCTGGACGGTGAGACGCGGGTGGTCATGGAGCATACCGGGCGGTACTATGAGCCGGTGGCCCGCTTTCTTCATGAGGAGGGCATCTTTGTCAGCGCAGTCAATCCCAAGCTCATTAAGGACTACGGGAACAACACCCTGCGCAAAGTGAAAACAGACAAGGCAGATGCCCGGAAAATTGCCCGCTATGGGCTTGACAACTGGGTGGAATTGCGCCAATATACTCCTATGGACACGATTCGTATGCAGCTGAAAACGCTGAACCGGCAGCAGGGCCTGTACTCCAAGACCAAGACGATGATGAAAAACAACCTCATCGCCCTCCTTGACCAGACCTATCCCGGAGCCAACAGCCTGTTTGACAGCCCTGTCCGCGAGGATGGCAGCCAGAAGTGGGTGGATTTTGCCATGACCTTTTGGCATGTGGACTGTGTGCGGGACATGAGCCTTGCCGCCTTTACCGAGCGTTACCGCAAGTGGTGCAAACGGCATGGCTACAACTTCAGCCAGAGCCGCGCCATTGAGATCCACATGGATGCCCAGAATCTGATCGCCATGCTCCCCAGGAATCCCTTGACTAAAACTATGATTCGGCAGGCCGTTGACGCGCTGAATGCTGTTTCCAAGTCTCTGGAGCAGCTCAAAGCTGAAATGCGTACTCTGGCTGCCCAGCTTCCTGAATATCCGGTCGTTATGGCCATGCGCGGTGTGGGAGATTCCCTTGGCCCCCAGATCTTAGCGGAACTTGGGGATGTTACCCGATTCACTCATAGGAACGCCATTACGGCCTTTGCGGGCGTTGACCCTGGTGCTGATCAATCCGGCGCCCATGAGGCAAAGAGTACGAGGGCCTCCAAAAGCGGACCGCCGGAGCTGCGCAAAGCGCTCTTTCTGGTCATGGATTGCCTGCTGAAAACACAGCCCGCTGATGATCCAGTATACCGCTTCATGGACAAGAAACGCGCCGAGGGCAAACCCTATCTGGTTTACATGACAGCCGGCGCCAACAAGTTCCTGCGCATCTACTATGGCCGCGTAAAGGAGTATCTGGCTTCTCTGGAAAATTCTGATTGACCACTTCTTTCCTCTTTCATTTTGATCGGCGCTTGAGCGGCGGTCTTTTTGTCATGCTCTTTTTCACCTCCTCTGGCCTCTGCAAATTTTTTTTATTTTCCTATTGACTTTTTATTTGCAGACTTTGATACCATCATTGTACCAAAGGAGGCTTTGCTTTTCGAATGTGCGATTTTGATTATCGCACGTTGTATATTGAAAATTTAATCAATTATGATTGACCAATTCGTAATTGACTAAACTGCGATTTGACAGACCTTTCAGTCTTTCAGGTAGCTTTCAAACGGTGCGTCATCGCTGCAAAAGGTGTCAAAAATCATTTTTGCGCCGAGGCGGAAGCCGACGAGAAAGGAATCGAGACCGCTTTCGCCCATCAGTTCTCCGTATGCGTTGCAGAAATCGAGGAACAACGACTTGTCCTCACCGCTTAAACGCTCAGTCAACTTTTCTTCCAACTCATTGATGTTCTCTGAAACCTTCAGGATATGACTGCCCTTTCGGTAACCTCTGGCCTGCGGATCAATATTTCCGTAGTACAGCTCTTCCAGAAAATTTGTCATTACTCCGCACCTCCTTCGCTGTCTGCCGTGTGCAGGTCACGGATTTTCCGCCAGCTTGAAAAGCCTTGCAGGGTGCGGATGTGCCACGGTGATTTGCGTGTGATGGTGCGAAAGTAAGTGGAGCAGAAGAACTCCACCAAATAGACCTTCGGAATGTGGTTGACATTGTTTTTCCGGAAAGACTTGATGTGCCCCTGATTGCACCAGTTGTTGATGGCGGTTTTTCCGTATCCGGTGATTTTGGAAACCGCCTGCGTAGTCAGCACGTCGGGATAGTCGGAGAGCAGATCGGTATAATACAGTTGCAAATGCTCCCGTACAATTGGGGGAATCTGTTCCTCCATCTGGACAGTATAATCGCCTTTGTACCAGCCCGCCGGAGCGGAGTAGCTTTCAGGGAACACCTTGCGGTTTTCCAGATAGGCGATCACATCCTCTTTTTTGATTTTGTAGCAGCGTGTTTTCCTGCCCGTGTACTCGCAGGGGATTTTCCCGCTTTGGAGCAGGTACAGGGCGGTGGATTTGCTGATGTGGCAAATGCGATACAGCTGATCCTTCGTGATCACATCGGGAACAGCGTCCCAATTGATTGCGTGTTCTTTCATGACAATACACCTCATATCTTGATAAGCTTTGCCGGCATTCGAACTGTCCGTGTATTGCCTATTGATTTTTGTTCTTTCCGTTCTTTCCGCAGTTCTTTCCAAAAGCGGAAAAATCGTTGATTGGAACCGATGAGCGATTTCTTAGTATTTTCGGTCGATTCCTTTAAAAAATCCAGATTTCGTGCGGGTTTGCGGCTGTACAAGATGAACTGAACCTGACAGGAGAAACCATGTAATTAACAGACGACGATAAAACTCGAAATCAGGTAATCCCTAACGGGACCGAGGGTTCGAATCCCTCACTCTCCGCCAAAAAAGCAGGATATAGCAAAAGCTGTATCCTGTTTTTGCATTTTCGTTGTGTGTGAACAAGCTGTAATAAAAAGCGGCAGAGTGTACCGTTTTTGCGTGTCGGTAAAGTGCATTTGGTTTCCTTTATCGTTCTTAAAAGCAGCCGCTGTTGACAAAACGAAAAAAACAATATAACATATTGTATACATACAATATGTTGCGGAAGTAACACATATTCTGTTACTTATAAAAAGCGGGGGTTAATATGGATAAAAAGAAATCGACTAAAAATCTCGTCGTCGTTTTAATTGCAGTGGTGGCATTGGGGCTTCTTTGGGCTTTTGTCAAAAGCCAAGTAACAACAACACCGATATATATTGTTGTTGATACCTTTGTTCTGATTATACCGAGCATAATTTTGATACCCGGAATAATTTGCTGTATCGCTTACTTTTTTGTCAATGACGCAAAAATAAAATCCGCGCTTAAGATAAGCTCCTTATGTATAGCGGCCTTCTGCGTGGTTTTCTCCGTGTCGTTTTTTGCCGCGGTATTTGTAAATTCTGGCAGCGAAAAGACGAGCAGCTATAAAGAAGCCGCCGAGAGTAAATACAGCTTGGGTAATTTTGTCGATTTGTCTGATTACGAGGCTGAGCGTTCGGATAATGAGCTGTATTCAAACGGCTTTTTAAGTGGTTATTATACTGTTGATAATTACTCTAAAAGCGACGGCAGCTATAACTATTATACAGCTACCGTATATGAGTATACCGGCGGAACGGCGGCATCGCGAAAGCTTATTAAGAAAAGGCTTGAAAAAGAACTGTTAAGGAAGACCTCGGTCGGCGGAAAAAACATTAAATATACAGACGGAACCGAGGGCGATTACCGATATAAATACTGTAATTACACAGACAAATTTGAAATGCAGTCTTCGTCATATTTCAGTATCGTAGCGGAAAGCAGCGATAAGGTAACGGTATATATATTAAATTCGGATTATAAAAATCATTTCGGCGAGCCGTTTGACGCGGAAAAAATTATCAGCTCAATTTGCAGCTGATACTTGCGGCCTTTGCGGCCAAGTGAATTGTTTTTAACCATGTTAAGCACCCTCTGCTTTTTAAATGAAAGTGGAGGGTGTTTTTTTGCATTTAAGGGCAAATCAGACGTTTTTTTCGTCATATATAAGCGGCAAAAGGAAAGCGTGAATGTTAACGCTGCGGAAAGCATTTTATTATGAGAGGCAGCTGCCATAATTGACAAAAGTTTGACGATAAATGTGTTGACATCTATAACCAAGTCATATATAATTAAAGCAAATATATTTGGTAAAGGATTGAGTTAATGGTAAAAAAACTGACGGCAGTATTGCTTACGATGTGCATGGCTGTTTCGCTGTTGCCTATGTTCGCTCAGGCGGCGTCAAAGCCTGATATTAAAGTGGGCGATTATGTCAAAATGGGAACATATAATAACGCCTCGATTCTTTGGCGCTGTGTGAGTATTGATGATAACGGTCCGCTTATGCTTGCAGACAGAATTGTTGACACTCTTGCGTATGATGCCAAGACAAACGACAACAGCAATTCGAAATCGCACAGCAGAAGCTATAAGCGCGCCGATTACGGCTCAAATTATTGGAGAGACAGCAATATGCGTTCCTGGCTCAATTCGACTGCGGCTGCAGGTAAGGTCGATTGGCTTTGCGGTAACCCGCCGAAGGATGGTTATGTCAGCGGAACAGGGGCCTATAATAATAAAGCGGGCTTTTTAAATGAATTTTCAAAGTCGGAAATTGCCGCTATGAAAACCGTTACCCAGCGTTCTCTTGTCTCTCATCCCGAATACAATAAGGGTATTGTTGAGGGCGACGCAAATTCCGATTTGTTATATTACACCGATATTTCGGAGGTTGTGGCTAATTATGATGATTCATATTTTGAAACCACGACCGAAAAGGTGTTCCTTCTCGATGTGAAACAGGCTAACGCCGTGTGGAAAAATCTTAAAGGCTATTATGTCGCATACAACAATGACGGTATGGCTTGGCCTTATTGGCTTCGTACTCCCGTTACCGACTGTAATCATGATATGCGTTATGTCAGCTCGTCGGGCGAGGTGGGCAGGTATGCTCCGTGGTATTCCGATTTGGGCGTAAGACCTGCGTTTTATCTCGATACCGAGTATTTTGTCGCAACCTCCGGCAGCGGCACTCAGGGCAATCCTTATGTCGGCTCTGCTCCGAATAAGCAGGAGGCGGATTATACAATTTCAGAGCCTGCGGAAGAGGCAAATCCCGATTGGAATGTCAGCACCGAGCAAAGCATTCAGCCCACGCTCGGACCATGGTATTCGGCTGACGGGAAATACTCTAATCCTACCATTCCCGTATACACTATTCAGAAGACTCGCAGCGACACGGAAAATATGGTTGTCGTCATTTGCGGTGAGGGATATACAAAAAGTCAGCAGGGCAAATTTATCAATGATGTAAAACGACTTTGGCAAGAGGCTATGAAATACGAGCCGTATCGCAGCTATGCCGACAGATTTAACGTTTACGCCCTCTGCACAGCCTCAGAGTCTACATTTGATAACGGGGGGAGTACCTTCTTCGATGTTATAGTTGACAGCTACAATTCTCCGGTTATTTCTAACAATCTCCACGGAAGCCAATGGAAGAACCATATTTTGGAAAGATGCATAGGGCCTGAGTTTATAGAGAAAATTCACGATGCCCATATCAAAAAAACAACCGACCCGAACACGATTCCGACGAAACCTAACGGCGAGTGGAACGAGTATGAACCGTATTACTATGTTCACGATTATATTGCGCAGTTCGCCGTGGTTGTAAATACAAAATCCGATTTCGGCGGTGCCTATAACAATCGTGAATACGGTTTCCACTATTTTATTTCACCGTCAGACAGCTATCGTGCGCCTAAGACCTTTGCACACGAGCTTGGGCATAGCTTGCTCGGCCTCGGCGATGAGTACAGCACCGGATATTTACTTGGGGATAAGGAACTGAAGTCCCTGAATCTCTCCTCGGTTGAAGACCCGGCAAAGATAAAATGGACTCAGCTTTTAGGCTTCAGAAACACCTATACCTGCCGCAATGCTTACGGCTCAAAAATGCTTGTCTCAAGCTACGAGTGTATAATGAGGGATACAAATTATCAGTTTTGCGAGGTTTGCCGCTTGCAGGGCTACAAGAGAATGTCTCAGCTTGTCAAGGATGCAGAGCTCTACGTTGCCACGCCTGAGGTTAAGGAGTACACCGGAGCCTACTCAAGCCCCTCTGATTTTACGGACCTTGAAACAAGCTCGTACTATACTTATACTTCAAATCGCAGCGGCAGGCTTTTGAGCGGTAACGGTAAAAGCAGATTTAATACCGATATGAACGGTAAAAAAATCGAACTGCGCACTGTCATTCAAAATGTTTCGGATAAGCAAGCAAGGCAGATAAGATTCAAAATGTGGATAAGGCATTCCGACGGCAGCGTGGCAACCGATTCATCGGGTAATCCGCTTCAGACTACTCAAACCTTTGACATTCCCGTTTGGAATGATAAGGCGAATTTCTGGCCGATAGGTGCTTTGGACCACATCAAAAGCGATTTTAATTCAGGTCTGAAGAGCTGCTCGCTTATTTATCAAATTCCGTCCGACGCTCAGCTTTTGAACGGTGATACCGTGGCATTTCAGGTGCTTGACGAAAACGGTAACATCTTAGCGGACGATAATACGGAAACACAGCGTTACACAACCGTTTCAATCCAATATAAATTTGAGGACGGCTCAGAAATACCGAATACTGCCGGAGGAACATTTACTGTTCCGTATGGCACAAAGCTTGGTTTGACGCCGGCAAAATCGCTTTACGGTTGTGAATTTGTGAAGGCCGACGGCTTGAATGAGCCGATTGTTTCAGACGGTACGGTTGTTACATATTATTACAAAAAGAAAGCTGCTTCGGAAGAAAAGCCCGCACTTGCAATTGACAAGGCTTCAATATCGCTCGAAAGCAGCATAACAATGAATTTCAAAGTACCTAAAAGCAGTCTTTCGTCTTACGATGATTTCTATATGACATTTAAATGTAACGGAAAAGAAGAAAAGGCTACACAATATAAGCAGAACGGGGATTACTACGTATTCTCGTACAAGGGCATAAATCCGCAGCTTATGAATGATGAGGTTACTGCGGTGTTGCACGCCAAAAAGGGAAACGAGGAATACACAAGCCCCGAAAAGGCGTTGAGCGTCAAGGAGTACGCCTATACATTGCTCGACAGATACAGCGGCGATGAATACTCAAAGCTTCGCACGCTGCTTGTGGATTTGCTGAATTACGGCGCTATGGCACAGAAATATGTAGGGTATAAGACGGATAATCTTGTTAATTCCGAGCTGACCGCTGTTCAAAAAAGCTGGGGCAGCAATGGGGCAGAGGAGTTTAAGAATATCAGCAACTTAAATTACAAAACAATAAGCAGTCCTACGGCGCAATGGAATACTTGCGGCTTGGTGCTCAACAATTCAATTATGCTCAGGGCTAAGTTTTCCGCTAAGGACGTTGAAAACAAGACCGTTGAAATCGCATTTAGGAACACAAAATTCACCTATGACAAAAATGATTTTGTGAATAACGGCGACGGCACATATTATGTTTATTGTAATGAGCTTTTTGCACATGAGCTGAGTGATAAGCTTTTGCTTACGGTTTATGAAAACGGCGTTCCTTGCAGCAACACAATGCTTTTCAGCGTCGAATCATACGCAAGTGTTATTCAGCAGTCAAGTGCATATAAGGGTACTGCTCTTGATGATTTAACGCAGGCTATGATGCGATACGGAAAATCCGCCGCAGCTTACAGGACTTAAAAAAAGGAGAAAAAAGAATGAAAGAAGAGTATTCTGCTCCGTCATTTGATATAACGGAATTTTGCACGGATGATATTATTACTGTCAGCTTTGAACCGACTACAACCGACGTCTCGGGACCCATTGAACTTCCCGACATCAATATTTAAATACGGACTTTCGGATTGTATTATTTTGTTTTGTTCGGTTATGACAAGAAAAGCAGGATTGTTTTAAAACAATCCTGCTTTTTTAATTGCGAGACAGAGACGGTGAATTTTGCCGAAACTTCACGGGAATTCAGAAAAAAATAAGTGGCTTTTATAATTTTATCTCCCCTCTAAAGCTTCTTTTTATATACGCAGTCGCAGTACGGCCCGCCGGAGGAAAAGCCGCAGGTGCTGACATTTCCGCTTTTGTACATTTCAATCATTTTAGGGTACACATCAATGTACACCTTATATTCGACACACAAAAAGATAGTGCGTACTAACTAAAGTATATTTTAAAAGCTGCTCTGAGGCAGCCGCTTATTTACTGAATACTGATTTTAATTTATGTGTGTTGAGAATCGAAATTCGAAATACCGTATATATCGTAACATAAAATATACGGCTTTTCAATAGGCAACCGAAATTAACCCGAATTGTTAAATTCGTTTGGTTGATACCGAGAGAATATGTGCTACAATAATCTTGTTGTAAGACAATGTGCACGGCAACAGATTTTAAGGAGGTATTAAATGGATATAAATCTCGGTGAAAATCTCAAAACCTTGAGAATACGAAGTAGACGCACGCTTGAAGACGTTGCGGAGATAATTGATGTTTCGAGGCAGTCTGTTTCAAAGTGGGAATCGGGGATTTCCCAAAGTTAAAGAAACCACCTACAAATCCACGCTTACATTACTTCCAATACGAAAAATCAAAGATTTATTGGAGGTACTATTATGGCTCAGAACTTAACTTACACTCAATGTGGTGATTACTATATCCCTGACATCAAGTTGGAGCACACAGAAGCACAACCACTCGGCAAATATGGCAGGATGCGTAGAAGCTTCTTGGAGCAGAATAAACCGATGCTTTTTAACGATATGATCTTGAGCGAAACGTTGTTTCCACATTTGTGGGAAATACAGCGGACCTGTGAGGAGCGAATGGAGTTGCTGATGGAAGAGTTGTTGGCGAAGAATCCAGCTCCGGATAAGGCAACACAGCAGCTTGCATGGGTAGCACATATGAATAGTTTGAAAGCACAGGCGGAAGAAAGCGTCCTCCGGGAACTGGTCTATGAGGAGGACATCGTATGAAAATTCTTGAAGAATTTTGGTACGGCAATATTGAACCTACCGACTACGATACTTCTTCCTGTAAAGAGTATAAGAAATTACAGGAACTGATTTGCCGGAATGAAGAAAAACTCCGAGTAGCTATGACGGACGAACAGAAAGCATTGTTCGAGAAATACACGGATTGTGTCCGAGAACATCAAACCATTACGGAGTGCCTGATATTCCAGAACAGCTTTAAGCTGGGTGCCAGAATGATGTTGGAAGTCATGGAAGAATAAAGAACATAGACGATTTGATGCCACCCATAGGAGCGATCCTTCGGGTGGCATTTTGTATCTATCAAAATGCAAAAAATATTTTCCGCCTGTCCAAAATCGGTGTTTTCAATCGTTATTATAGTTAAACGAATATGATGGGGGTGATATGTTGTCCGAGGAATTATTGAAACAGGTGGCTGAGGAATTTGCTCTTGCAATGAATGAGAGTTTACCGATACCGGAACAATGTCAGCATCAATTCTCCGAAGAGTTTGAGCGCAAAATGCAGCGCCTCCTGTCCGCTGTTCCAATCAATACGCAAATAGCAGTGGCTGCTCCTGAACTGAGTTACAACCAAACTTATGAATTGCAATGAAGGCTGGCCTATTGGGTCAGCCTTTACTCTGTGGATTCACAACTCTTGAATTGTGTTTTTGACAATTCCAGAATTGTGATTTTCACAATTCAAGAACTGTGAAAATCACAATGTAATAATACTGATATTAATAATACTGATTATAGTGATACTGATCCTTTTCTATCCGTTCCGGAATGGAATTGAAAGAAAATGACCATTTATGTACAATCACAGAAATCAAGCTGTCATCGCATATAGTTGCGAATGTATCTTGAAAATTACGGCAAGTTTTGCTATTATTATACACAGTAAGCGTAAAAGCGGAAACAGGAGGTAGACGCATGGCTATTTCATATAACCGAATGTGGAAACTGCTTGTCGATAAGAAAATGAGTAAAGCAGATTTACGAAAAGCGGCAGATATTGCTCCCAATACAATGACAAAGCTTCGCAGAGATGAACCGGTCAATCTTGCAATCCTTGGCAGGATTTGTGACGTGTTGAACTGCGATTACGGTGATTTAATGCAATATGTGCCGGAGGAGAATACAAATGACCAATAAACAGTTGAAAAACTTAAAGGATACATTGTGGACAACCGCCGATCAGCTACGTGCTAATTCTGGTTTGAAGTCCACCGAATACGCCGAACCTATTCTCGGTTTGATTTTCCTGCGATTTGCAGATGTAAAATATAGCAAGTTCGAACCTGAGATCAAGGCAGAGTTTGATTCTATCAAGGGTACTCGTATGGAACGCCCTATCCATGAAATCGCTATCGAAAAATGCGGTTTCTATCTGCCTGAAGAAGCTCGATATGATTGGCTGTTGAATTTGCCAGAAAGCGAAGATCTTGCCAAGAAGGTGAAGGAAGCTATGGAAGCGGTTGAGAAATACACCGCCGAATTGGAAGATACTCTGCCAAAAGATATTTATTACAGCGTTAACAGCGAAGACGATCCGCTCGTATTGGCAAAGCTCTTGAAGAACTTCAAGGACATTCCTGCTGATGTGGAACTGGACATCTTCGGCGAGATATACGAATACTTCCTGGGTGAATTTGCATTGGCCGAAGGCCAGGGCGGCGGCGAATTCTTTACACCGGCATCTGTTGTCCGTTACATGGTTGAAGTCCTTGCGCCTACTGAGGGTAGGATTCTCGACCCAGCCTGTGGTAGTGGCGGTATGTTTGTTCAGACTGCCCATTATATTGAAAAGCACAAGGCTCAGGGCAAACAGATGAATCTGCGTGCTTATGGCGTGGAAAAGACGGGCGCAACCGTTCGCCTGGCAAAGATGAACCTTGTCCTTAACAATGTCCGTGGCACCATTACCCACGCAAACTCCTATTACCGTGATCCTTATGATAGCTTCGGTAATTTTGATTATGTTATGGCAAATCCGCCTTTCAATGTAGATGGCGTAGAACTGGATCAGGTAAAAGATCAGCCTCGTTTTAATACCTACGGTGTTCCTCAAAACAAAACCAAGAATAAAAAGAAAGATGCCAAGGAAACCGTTCCTAACGGCAACTACCTTTGGATCAATCAATTTGCAACGGCGCTGAATGATACCGGTCGTGCTGCTCTGGTTATGGCAAACTCTGCATCTGATGCAGGTAACAGCGAAAAGGATATTCGTGTAAAGCTGATAGAAAGCGGCATTATCAGCCAGATGGTAACGCTGCCGTCCAATATGTTTACCTCTGTTACATTGCCTGCTACTCTGTGGTTCTTTGATAAGGCGAAAGTAAAGAAGGATGAAATTCTGTTTATTGATGCCAGAAATATTTTTACTCAGATCGACCGTGCGCACCGTAAATTCTCCGATGAGCAGATTCGAAATCTCGGCATCATTACCAGACTTTACGAGGGCAAGACTGAGGACTTTGAAGCTCTGTTGGCTGATTATCGTGCAAAATTAGCAGATGCACCGGAACTCTCTGACGATGAAGATATTATGCCTAAAAGTTACTGGCAATCCAATATTGACTGGCTGACAGAACGCTTTCCGGAAGGAAAATACAGAGATGTTGTCGGTCTGTGCAAGGCAGCAGCCATCGGTAAGGTTTACGATGACAAGGGAAAGTTTGTTGGCTACGAAGATGACAGTATCGGTGATCAGGACTTCTCTCTGAATCCTGGTCGCTATGTCGGTGTTGTGATCGAGGACGACGGCTTAACACAGGACGAGTTCAAGCAGCGAATGATGGCATATTATACGGCTCTTTCCAAGTTGAACGAAGAAGCGCATGCTTTGGAGAATAAAGTTATGGATAATATTCAGAAGTTGATGGGGTAGCAATATGGAATTTACATACTGTAAACTTATAGATGTACTGAGTGATATACATAGTGGTGGCACCCCCTCTACCGAAGAATCGTCGTATTGGGGTGGGAATATTAAATGGCTTTCCTCTGGCGAAACAAGTCAAAGGTTCATTAGTGACACAGTTGACAAAATAACAGAAGAAGGCGTTAAAAATTCATCCACTAAACTGGCTAAAAAGAACAATATCGTTATGGCATGTGCGGGGCAGGGTAAGACGAGAGGTCAAACATCATACTTGCTTGATGATATGTATATTAACCAGTCTGTAATTGCCTTAGAAACTAAAACTTCTGTATTACCATTATATTTGTTTTATGACTTGTCATCTCGATATGAAGAATTGCGTGGTGGGTCGGATGCGAGTAGCACAAGAGGCAGTATAACAACTACAGCATTAAAAAATTTGCCTTTCAAATACCCTGACTTATCAACACAGCAGTCCATTGTGGACATCCTTTTTGGATATGACTCTCTGATTGAAGCAAACAACCGTAGAATTGAGTTGTTGGAACAGGCAGCACAGGAACTGTATAGGGAATGGTTTGTCCGTTTCCGTTTCCCTGGGTATGAAGATGTCAAGTTCGAAAATAGTTTGCCAGAGGGATGGGAACGAAATAAGATTCAGAAATACTATAATACTTGTTCTGGCGGTACTCCAAGTAGAAGTAAGCCTGAGTATTTTGAAAATGGCGTATATCCTTGGGTTAAAACAGGTGAAATCAAAGATTGCGTAATAATTGATACCGAGGAATACATTACCCAGGAAGCGGTAAACAATTCTTCGGCAAAAGTGCTTCCTGCAAAATCAGTTGCCATGGCTATGTATGGTGTGAATATAGGTTTGCTTGCTTACTTTGATAGTGAAATGACCTGTAATCAGGCGTGCTGTGTATTTTCAGATAAACGTGACTTTTCTTCAAAGCATTATTTGTACTATTATTTGAAATCAATCAGAGAATACCTTCTGTTGATTTCTTTTGGAGCGGCACAACAAAATCTCAGTCAGGATTTGATTAAAAAACTCAAAATCACCATGCCGTCTGATGATGTTGTACAAGCTTTTGAAAAGCAGGTAGATGATATCTATGGCAACATCAGGATGCTTTTGTTGAGAAACAAAAACCTTGCAGAACAGCGTGATATGCTACTTCCTCGCTTGATGAGCGGCAAACTGGAGGTGTAAATATGAGTACATTTTCTCAAACATCGGTGTACAAGGGGTACAAACAAGATAAAATAGAAATGAGGGGCGATAG